>Ga0302173_10001220_pt1 | contig 13028 bp, 9 predicted proteins | sample I_Fen_N3_1_FD_198785 | JGI IMG/M metagenome (GOLD analysis project Ga0302173, IMG submission 198785) | Peat permafrost microbial communities from Stordalen Mire near Abisko, Sweden - I_Fen_N3_1 | ecosystem: Environmental > Terrestrial > Soil > Wetlands > Permafrost | place: Sweden: Abisko... | reverse complement strand
GACGCTGGATGGCAAATTCGTCTTTAAAGCGAATGATCTGATCGTTGAACTGCTGCGTGAGAAGGGCGCACTGCTGCACGTTGAGAAAATGAACCACAGCTATCCGTGCTGCTGGCGTCACAAAACGCCGATCATCTTCCGCGCTACGCCACAATGGTTCATCAGCATGGATCAGAAAGGTTTGCGTCAGAAGTCTCTGGAAGAGATCAAAGGTGTGCAGTGGATCCCTGACTGGGGTCAGGCGCGTATCGAAAACATGGTCGCTAACCGTCCTGACTGGTGTATCTCGCGCCAGCGTACGTGGGGCGTACCGATGTCTCTGTTCGTGCATAAAGATACCGAACAGCTTCATCCGCGCAGCCTTGAGCTGATGGAAGAAGTGGCAAAACGCGTGGAAGCCGATGGCATTCAGGCATGGTGGGATCTGAACCCTGAAGAGATTTTGGGTGCAGACGCTGCCGATTACGTCAAAGTGCCGGATACGCTGGACGTCTGGTTTGACTCCGGTTCCACGCACTCCTCCGTTGTGGATGTGCGCCCTGAGTTCAACGGTCATTCACCGGATCTGTATCTGGAAGGTTCTGACCAGCATCGCGGCTGGTTCATGTCTTCTCTGATGATTTCTACGGCGATGAAAGGCAAAGCGCCTTACAAACAAGTACTGACTCACGGTTTCACCGTCGATGGTCAGGGCCGTAAAATGTCTAAATCCATCGGTAACACCATCGCGCCTCAGGATGTGATGAATAAGCTGGGTGGCGACATCCTGCGTTTGTGGGTGGCATCTACGGATTACACCGGCGAAATCGCCGTGTCCGACGAAATCCTCAAACGTGCTGCCGATTCTTATCGCCGTATCCGTAACACCGCGCGCTTCCTGCTGGCGAACCTTAACGGTTTCGATCCGGCGCTGCACAGCGTGGCACCGGAAGAGATGGTTGTGCTGGATCGCTGGGCGGTTGGCCGCGCGAAAGCTGCACAAGACGAGATCATTGCTGCGTACGAAGCCTATGATTTCCACGGTGTTGTTCAGCGTCTGATGCAGTTCTGCTCGATCGAAATGGGTTCGTTCTATCTGGATATCATTAAAGATCGCCAGTACACCGCGAAGAGCGACAGCGTTGCGCGCCGCAGCTGCCAGACCGCGCTGTATCACATCTGCGAAGCACTGGTTCGTTGGATGGCGCCAATCATGTCCTTCACTGCCGATGAAATCTGGGCTGAACTGCCAGGTCATCGCGAGAAGTTCGTCTTTACTGAAGAATGGTACGACGGTCTGTTTGGCCTGATCGGTAACGAATCCATGAACGATGCGTTCTGGGATGAGCTGCTGAAAGTGCGTGGTGAAGTGAACAAAGTGATCGAACAGGCGCGTGCTGATAAACGTCTGGGCGGTTCTCTGGAAGCAGCCGTGACCTTATATGCAGACGACGCGCTGGCAACAGACCTGCGTTCTCTGGGTAACGAACTGCGCTTTGTGCTCCTGACTTCCGGTGCGAAAATCGCCGCGCTGTCTGAAGCTGATGACTCAGCGCAGGCCAGCGAATTGTTGAAAGGACTGAAAATTGGTCTGGCGAAAGCAGAAGGCGAGAAGTGCCCGCGCTGCTGGCATTTCACCACTGATATCGGCCAGAATGCGGAACACAGTGACATCTGTGGCCGTTGTGTGACTAACATTGCCGGTGACGGCGAAGAGCGTAAGTTTGCATAATGACTAAACCTTTCTGTTCTACCGGACTCCGCTGGCTTTGGCTGGCGGTTCTCGTCGTTATCGTCGATCTCGGCAGTAAGTTTCTGGTCATGGGGCATTTTCAGCTCGGTGAGTCCATGCCGCTGATTCCGTTCTTTAATCTGACCTACGCTCACAATCCGGGCGCGGCGTTCAGCTTCCTGGCGGATAAAGGTGGCTGGCAGCGCTGGTTCTTCACGGCGATTGCGCTGGTTATCGTGGTGGTGCTGCTGGTGCTGATGTACCGCAGCAGTGCAAAGCAGCGTCTGAATAACATCGCATTTGCGATGATTATTGGTGGCGCGCTCGGCAACATGTTTGACCGTATGGTGCACGGCTTTGTGATCGACTTTATCGATTTCTACGTGAACGACTGGCACTACCCGATCTTTAATCTGGCCGACAGCTTTATCTGCGTCGGCGCAGTGCTGGTCGTGCTGGAAGGTTTCCTCGCGAAACCTAACGAAGCGGCGAAGACCAAAGGATAAGAAATATGTCTCAACAGGTGAAACACGACAGCGCCGTGCTGGTACATTTTACGTTGAAGCTTGAAGATGGCTCGACGGCAGAATCTACCCGCGCCAATGGAAAACCTGCGCTGTTTCGCCTCGGCGACGGCAGCCTGTCTGACGCGCTGGAAAATCAGCTGACCGGATTGAGCGTTGGGGACAAGCATGCTTTCACGCTGTCCCCGGAAGCGGCTTTCGGTACCAAAAGCCCGGATCTGGTGCAGTTCTTCTCGCGTCGTGATTTCCAGGAAACAGGGGTGCCGGATGTCGGCACCATCATGCTGTTCAGCGGTCGTGACGGCAATGAAATGCCGGGCGTAGTACGTGAAGTGACAGAGGATTCTATCACTGTCGATTTCAATCATCCGCTGGCGGGACAGTACATCGATTTCGATATCGAAGTGCTGGAAATCGACCCGCAACTGGAGGAGAAACATGCAGATATTGCTGGCTAACCCACGCGGTTTTTGTGCGGGTGTTGATCGCGCCATCAGCATTGTTGAACGTGCGCTTGAGCTTTATGGCGCACCGATTTATGTGCGTCATGAAGTGGTACATAACCGCTATGTGGTCGACAGCCTGCGTCAGCGCGGTGCCATTTTCATCGAGCAAATCAGCGAAGTGCCGGACGGCTCAATCCTGATTTTCTCCGCTCATGGGGTTTCCCAGGCGGTGCGGGCAGAAGCGAAAGAACGCGACCTGACGATGCTCTTTGATGCCACCTGTCCGCTGGTGACCAAAGTGCATATGGAAGTGGCACGCGCCAGCCGTAAAGGCACTGAAGCGATTCTGATTGGCCACGCCGGTCATCCGGAAGTTGAAGGCACCATGGGCCAGTACAGCAATCCGAAAGGCGGCATGTATCTGGTCGAGGCGCCGGAAGATGTTTATAAATTGCGGGTGAAAGATGAAAACAACCTGTGCTTTATGACGCAAACCACGCTCTCGGTAGATGACACGTCGGCCATCATTGATGCGTTGCGCGATCGTTTTCCGAAAATTATCGGGCCGCGTAAAGATGATATTTGCTACGCCACCACTAATCGTCAGGAAGCCGTACGAACGCTGGCCGATGACGCGGACGTGGTGCTGGTTGTTGGGTCGAAAAACTCCTCCAACTCCAACCGGCTGGCGGAGCTGGCTCAGCGCGTAGGCGTGCCTTCTTACCTGATCGACTCTGCCGCGGATATTCAGGAAAGCTGGCTGAAAGATGCCAAAAGCATCGGCGTCACAGCGGGGGCTTCCGCTCCGGATATTCTGGTGCAGGATGTGATCAGCAAGCTGAAAACCTTTGGCGGGGTGGATGTGATTAACATCGAAGGGCGCGAAGAGAATATCGTTTTCGAAGTGCCCAAAGAACTGCGTGTGGATGTGAAACAGATCGACTGATTTGTTTCTGGCATCGTGCATAAAAAAACCGGCTCAATCGTGGCCGGTTTTTTTATGCACGTTCTGGCCGCTTTAACCCTTTTGCAGTTTGAAAAGATTCTGCGGCACACCCACCGTTGACGTTTGTACATGCAGCAAAGCACCTTCCAGTGCATGCGGTGCATCGAGATTTTTACGTGCCGATGTGATGTACAGATCGGTCATGTCAGGACCTCCAAAAGTACAGCAACTCGGCTGCGTTACAGGTACCGGCACGGTATCGAGAGTAAGCAATTCACCCTGATTGATTTGCTGGCGTAACAAACATTTCGATCCCCAGCAGGCGGTGATCAGCCACCCATTTTGCGCCAGCGCTGAACCATCCGGAGATTTATCGCCGGAAGAGAAGCAGGAGATTTTCTGCGGATTAATGCGGCGTGCGTTAGCAGAGTAGAAGCGGTTTTTCTTCGTATCTGCAAACCAGACTTTGCCTTCATACCAGACCAGGGTGTTGGTGATCCCCACGTTATCAAGCATGATTTCAGGCGCATCGGTTCCGGCTTCATAGCGATACCAGGCGCCATTATTTTTTTCCTCTTTGATATCCAGCGTGCCAAACCACAGCGAACCGTCCGGCGCGATCGCGGCTTCGTTCGGTCGTGTGCCTTCTGCACCGGGATACCCGCACAATGTCTGGCGGCTTTTGTTTTCGTAATCGTACAAATGGATCCCATCCTGAGAGACGAGTAAAAACAGATTCCGTTTCTCCGTCATCAGAACGGCGCTGGTCACGCTGGGCAAGTCGTGGATTTCAGTTTTCCTGGTCTCAGGCCAGTAGCGCAAAACGCGCTGAGCCTGAATATCGACCCACAACAATGATTGAGTGCGCTGGCACCAGACGGGCGTTTCACCTAATTCGGCTCGATAATCGCCAATGGCGGTCACGTCGGACCGGAATAATACGGACATCGTAAAGCTCTCCTTGAAGGATAAGATGTGGCTGTATTCAGTCTAGTCCGGCTTTGCCCGCGTGGGATAGGAGAAAAGGTGTAAAAATAAAGGGCCGGTACGTTAATAAGACGTAAACCAGCCCCTGAACTTAGAGCTTTTAAGATTTAGAAATCGTATCTCAGGCGAACGAGGTTCATGTCACCACGGTCATCGGTGGTGGAGCTAAACACGTGTTCGTAATCGACGCGGAAACCGTAATCCATCAGAACAGACAGACCCAGACCATTATCGATACGCTGATAATTACGGCCAGTGACGTAAGTCATACGGTCGCCCATGAAGTACGGCTGAACGGTTTTCACTGCGTACTGATTGATTGGGAATGCGTAGCCCAGGAAGTATTCCAGACCGTAAGCGTCGCCCGCAAAGTAGTTATTATCCGTTTTCTTTTTGGTGGTCAGGAAGTTGCTGTAATAACCCCCACCGAAAGAGGCTGTCCAGTTGCCCGGTTTCCAGCTCAGCGCAGTACCGACAATATTCTGGTCGTAATTCGTGGAGCTGTGCTGCCCAGGGTTTTTCATTTCTGCGTTGGTATAGTTATACGCAGTACCCCATGTCAGATCTTTTGTGATGTGGTAGTCCACACCCACAGAGCCGCCGCCTTTACGTTTGTAACGCAGACCGTCGCCTGTCAGCAAATCGTTATCGGAGAACAGATAAGAGGCGTAAACATCCGCCGAACCGAAGGTGTTTTTGTATTTCAGCATTTTACGTGAACGGTAAGACCCGTCGTAATCGCCGTTCACACCATTGCCTGGCGCCTGGCCGAGCATATCGTAATCCCAGATATCGGTTTTGGCACCGACCACATCGTAGTACACGCTGTTTTGCTGACCATAGGTCAGCTGACCGTAGGTTTTGCTTTTCAGGCCAGTGTACAGCTGACGACGTGTGGTGTTGTGAGCGCCATCTGCGTAGTGATCGTCCCAGCCCATCAGGGCAGGGAAGTTCACACCCAGTTCGTAGTAGCTGACCCAACTGATATCATCAAACAGATAATAATCAGCGGAGAAACGGAAGCGGGAGCCGCCGTCGAAGCCATTATTTTTATACGAACCCTTGTCTTTATCGCCGGTTTCCATATTCCACTGTGGACGAATACTCCCGCCAATCTGGAAATTCAAACGGCTCAACGGATCGTTAGGTTGTGGATCTTGTTTGATCAGGGTGATTTCTGCGTGTGAAGCAAAAGAGGCCAGACCGAATAACAGGCCAGCCGTCGCCACTTGCGTGACTTTGTTTAATTTGAAGTTCATATAAGTCCCTGTGCCAATCCACAGTTTGAAATAACTACCTGTTTTTAAGTCACTAACAGTGAGATTGGCCGTGTGTGTTTTTGTATTTTCCCCTCACTCATAACAATCTGGTAAGGGTGAAGACGCGCCTCATACCTTCAGGCTACTTAATTTTCGACCGGTCAGAAATTAAATTTCGCCGGTTAAAATTAGCTGGCTATTTATTATCATATTCATTGATTTAATCAATATGATTTGGTGCCATATAATAAAAAATTAATGATTCAGATCCGAAAATCTGCGCAATTGCTGGATTTGTCTGCGATGGCTGCCGTGCGAGGGAGTGAGAAGGGTTCCCCTGAGCAATGCTCTCAGGGGAACTTATTGAGTTAAGAATGTGACCAGTAATCTGAACTGTTGAGCATCTGCATACTTGCCTTCATCTGGTCGGGTTGCATTGCCGTGACGCTTTGGCCGGCTGTAAATACCGCCATCGCATCAACCAGTTGCTGTAGCTGAGTAGCTTCCTGGGATTTCCTGTCAGCGACGCTGATGACTTTGTTTTGCGAGGTAGAGCCAGAGAACCAGTTATCAAGCGTCATAGAATCATTTGATCCTATTTCGCTGATCATTAAATGGCTATTGCTGCGTGAGAACCAAAGATCCTGAACGCCGGTATCGGTGAATTGGGTCGAATCAACATCTCTTGTGTTTTGCTTGCTGTCAGTGACAACATCGTGATGATGACCTTTGGCAAAGAGGTATGTGTCAGAGCCCGCACCGCCGAAAAGTGTGTCGTCACCGGCACTGCTGGTAAATAAATCCCATGCTGACCAGCCGGTGAGTTTGTCTTTTCCTTCGGTACCGTTGACCACCATAGTCATGGCTTCGAGATTAGCCAGGCAGATAGGTATTGTGTGTTTTTCGTTAAATGCAATATAAACAGAGCTCTATTGATTCTATTTATGTAACCTCCGAGCGTCTTGTCTTCTGATCCTAAATCAACAATGGAAACTACTTTTTTATTTTTGAGATCAAACACAGTAACTTTACCAAAGAGCATTAATAATATCATTATTAATTGTTAGTGATTTATTGTTATCGTTCTCTGGAAAAATTCCAAAAAATAATCATCAGGATCATCTACCTTCAAAATTATCTTACTTAAATCTAGGTTTTTTCTTAAATAACCAGTTTTTTCAGTCGACGATAAACTATCGTTAGGTTGTGGAGTGGAGGTGAGTATTTCCTCTTTTAAATATGCAGGTTTTATTGTGAAAAGTGTGGAATCTCTGGATTTTTCCGCTGCAAAACCATGAGTTGAAGAAACGAAAGCAGTAAACCTGCACAGAGTGATTTTGTTCTGGCGTTCATCATGATGAAGTACCTTGTAAATGTGATTTAATAGTTAATAGCAAGTACCATAGCGTCTTTGGGATATATTACGTATATCTAAAATATAAATGTATTAAATTATTAATGCCAGAATGTATTATTCTTGATTCTGTAATTTTTATCTCTCAATTAGTCACCATACTTATTATTGTTTTGTATGGTTTATGCATATACATATATAAATTACTATAGATTAAAAATACACGGGGGATTAGTCAGTTAAATGTTGAGTTTGAAGTGGGTTTTAGTTTTAAATACGCTGGCTTAAAAAGTGCTTCAGGGATGCTTCAAACCATTTTATAGGGAATGAAAAAAACTAATATGTTTTCGTATGAAAATGAACTCAGCACAGCGCCGAAAATTCAGCCTGATTTTTCTTTATCTGCATTGGTTATTCTTGCTCAGTATCACGGCATAGCTGCCAATCTGGAGGATATCAAGCACCAGTTCAGTGATGAAACAGGTTCTCTGTCTTCTACTCAGTGGTTATTAGCAGCAAAATCAATAGGTCTGAAAGCAAAGTTAATCAATAAAAAAATTGATCGCCTCCATTTGATCAGCTTACCCGCAATGGTGTGGAGCGATGATGGCGAGCATTTTATTCTGGCTAATATGGATAATGATAAGTATTTAATACAGGACATTGCGGCAGGTCATCCGGTTGTACTGTGTCGTGAGGAATTTGAACAACGCTACACCGGTAAACTGATGCTGGTGACATCCCGGGCATCGGTACTGGTCAGTCTGGCCAAATTCGATTTCACCTGGTTTATTCCAGCAGTGATTAAATACCGTAAAATTTTGTTAGAAGTTCTGGCAGCCTCCGCCGTTATTCAATTTTTTGCCCTGATAACCCCGATGTTTTTTCAGGTAGTGATGGATAAAGTCCTGGTGCACCGCAGTTTCAGTACGCTGGACGTGGTCGCTGTGGCGCTTTTAGTCATCGTATTATTTGAAGTCACGCTTGGCGGCCTGCGAACGTATATTTTTGCCCATACTACCAGCCGGATAGACGTCGAGCTTGGAGCCCGGCTCTTTCGTCATCTCTTTTCCCTGCCGCTGGCCTGGTTTGAAAAGCGGCGCGTAGGCGATACCGTTGCCCGTGTGCGTGAGCTGGAACAAATACGTAATTTCCTCACCGGTCAGGCCCTCACCTCGGTAATGGATCTCTGCTTTTCATTCATCTTTCTCATCGTGATGTGGTTCTACAGTGGCTGGCTGACGCTGGTTGTGCTCATCTCGCTGCCTTGTTATGCCATCTGGTCCGCTACCATCAGCCCGGTATTGCGAGCCCGTTTAAACGAAAAGTTTGCGCGCAATGCGGACAGCCAGTCATTTTTGGTGGAGTCGGTGACGTCTGTTGGCACAATTAAAGCGATGGCGGTTGAGCCTCAGATGACGCGTAACTGGGATCAGCTGTTGGCATCATATGTTCATGCGGGTCTGAAGGTTACCCGGCTGGCGACCATCGGACAGCAGGGTGTTCAGCTTATTCAAAAACTGGTCATGGTATCAACGCTGTGGCTGGGCGCACGGTTGGTGATTGGTGGCGATTTAACGGTCGGGCAACTGATCGCTTTTAATATGCTCGCCGGGCAAGTGGCAGCACCGGTTATTCGTCTCGCTCAACTGTGGCAGGATTTCCAGCAAGTCGGTATTTCAGTGGCACGGCTTGGGGATATTTTGAATACGCCTACGGAGCAAACTGCCAGCCGTTTAGCCTTACCTGAAATCACAGGAAAGATAGATTTTGAGCAGGTAAATTTCCGCTATCGGCCGGAGGGTTATGAAGTATTAAGGGATCTGACGCTGACCATTAATGCGAATGAAGTCATCGGCATCGTAGGCCGTTCAGGTTCCGGGAAAAGTACGCTGACAAAACTGGTGCAACGTTTATATGTGCCCGGGCGCGGAAGGGTGCTGGTTGATGGGAACGATTTAGCACTGGCTGACCCGGCGTGGTTACGACGTCAGATAGGCGTGGTGTTGCAGGACAATGTTTTATTAAACCGTACCGTGCGGGAAAATATCGCGCTATCCGAACCCGGTATGCCGTTGGAGAGAATTATTAATGCTGCAAAACTGGCGGGTGCCCATGAGTTTATTATGGAACTGGCGCAAGGATATGACACCGTGGTCGGAGAGCAAGGTGCGGGGCTTTCTGGTGGGCAGCGGCAGCGTGTGGCGATTGCAAGAGCGCTGGTCGGGGAGCCAAAAATCTTAATACTGGACGAAGCGACCAGTGCTTTAGACTATGAGTCTGAACGGGCGATTATGCAGAATATGCAGGCGATTTGTCGTCAGCGTACAGTGCTTATTATTGCCCACCGTCTTTCGACCGTCCGTTTCGCGCAAAGAATTATCGCCATGGATAAAGGCGAAATTGTCGAACAGGGAACCCACGAAGATCTGTTGCAAATAGAAAATGGTTATTACCGTTTCCTGCATGATCTTCAATCGGCGTGATTTTTTTTAAAACATTAAAATTCTATTCATCATAAATATGAAAATTTTTATTCATGCATCAAAAGAATTATGCGGTAAATATTATCGGGTATGGCGGGAAATCTGGAAATTACGAACCCGCTTGGACCCGCCGAAGCGTGACGGCGATGAGCGGGTATTTCTCCCTGCGAACCTGGAAATTACAGAGACGCCGATTTCTGCCGCGCCTAAATATATAGCACGGACAATTATATTTTTTACGATTATTGCTTTCCTGTGGGCCCTGATTGGGAAGATTGATATTGTGGCGGTAACACAAGGAAAAACAATTGTTACGGGGCACAGTAAACAAATTCAATCGCTGGAAACCTCAGTTGTTAAAAATATTTATGTCAAGAACGGGGATTATGTCCGTGCAGGGCAAAAAATTATTGAGCTAAGCGGAATTGGCTCTGACAGTGACTCTGAGCAATCCAGGCGTGCTTTGGAAGCGGCGCAGCTGACAAAATTGCGTAACGATGCCCTGATGGAAGTTATAGAGAAAGGCGGAGTGATAAAAATTGATAAATCTGAAGCCAGACTGGCGGCATTAAAAGAACCCGAGGTGATAGCCGCAGAGGAATTAGCGAGAAATCAATTCGAGGCATGGTCGGCGGAGAATGACAAGTTACAGGCGATTCTCAGCCAACATTTAGCAGAGTTGCGTTCTAATCAGGATCAGGTTCATAAACTTGAGCAAATAAAAAAAATAGAACTACAACGTTCAAAAGATTATCAGGCGCTTCTTGAAAAGAAATATCTCTCTCAGCATGAGTATTTTGAGCAGGACAGTAAGACTATTCAGAACGAGCATGATCTCAGAAGTTTGCGCAATCAAACGCAACAAATTGAAGAAAGCATTCATCAGGCTGAACAGGAAAAACGCCTGAATATTCAAACGTTCCACCGCGATACGCTGGACGCACTTCGTGAGGCTAATGAACAAATTCCTCAACTGCGCGGGCAACTGGAAAAGGCGGAGCAGCGGCAGTCGCTGATGAACCTGAAGGCACCGGTTGACGGAACCGTGCAGCAAATGGCTTTTCATACGCTGGGTGGCGTCGTTATGGAAGGGCAGGCAATCATGACAATTGTCCCTCTCGACGATAAAATTGAAGTTGAAACGATGATCGCCAATAAAGATATTGGTTTTGTGAATGTGGGTCAGGATGTTGTCGTCAAAATTGAATCTTTCCCTTATACCCGTTACGGTTACATCACGGGTAAAGTAACCAGCGTCAGTTTTGATGCGATCGAAAATGAGAAGCTGGGATTAGTTTTCAGCGCAATAGTCTCGCTCGATAAAAATTACCTGCTGGTTGAAGGCAAGCGGATTAATCTGGTCGCGGGCATGAATGTCAGCGCTGAAATCAAAACAGGTAAACGGAAAGTCATCGACTATCTCCTTAGTCCGCTGCAGACCAAAGTGGATGAGAGTTTTAAAGAACGCTAGTGCATGATGGTGTTTATTCACAAAAGTGAATCGTTATGCGAAGTGGCTTTTTGCACATTTTTTCAGCCTTTTTCTCTCTTAGTTCCAGTTTGGCTGTTTGGTTAACACAAATCATTTAAGTTGGTAACCTTAAATCAGATGCTTTTTACTGATATTAACCAGCCTGTATCATAATTTTCTAATTATGAGGCAATTTTGCTGGCTACCCGATAACAGGGTGGCTAACCTGATTCTGTTTTACGGCAGAACCCCTATATAAAGAGAGTATTTATGAGTAACGCTGATATTCGCATGGTCATCGTTGGCGCAGGTGGTCGTATGGGCAGACAGCTGATCCAGGCCGTTTCTGAAGCCGAAGGCGTAGTGCTAGGCGCGGCACTGGAGCGTCCGGGTTCTACGCTTGTCGGTGCCGATGCCGGAGAACTGGCGGGGATCGGAAATGCAGGTGTCAAAGTGAATGACTGCCTGAATACCGTCGTGAATGACTTCGATGTGCTGATTGATTTCACCCGCCCTGAAGGCACGCTGGCACATCTGGAATTTTGTCAGAAACACCATAAAGGCATGATTATCGGCACTACGGGCTTCGATGATGCCGGTAAGGCCGCGATTAAACAGGCTTCTGAGGTTATTCCTGTGGTTTTCGCCGCCAACTTCAGCGTGGGCGTAAACGTCGTCCTCAAACTTTTAGAGAAAGCCGCCAAAGTGATGGGCGACTATACCGATATCGAAATCGTGGAAGCGCACCACCGTCACAAAGTGGATGCACCATCAGGCACTGCCCTGGCGATGGGCGAAGCAATTGCCGGTGCGCTGGGCCGTGACCTCAAGGAGTGCGCGGTGTATGCCCGTGAAGGACATACCGGCGAGCGCGATCCAAAAAGCATTGGTTTTGCCACTATCCGTGCCGGCGATATCGTAGGGGAACATACTGCGATGTTTGCTGATATCGGAGAGCGGGTGGAGATTACCCACAAGGCTTCCAGCCGCATGACCTTCGCAAATGGCGCTGTTCGTGCCGGAAAGTGGATTTCGTCGCATAAGTCGGGTCTTTATGACATGCGTGACGTGCTTGGATTAGATGATTTGTAGTAAATGATTTAGATGTGATGTGGTTGTTTTGGTCATAATGTTTTGATAAAAGGGCAGTTCCTTGATTGCCCTTCTCTTTTTATTTAAAAATACGGACTTAATCAAAATATTTTATCCTCGCTTGTATTTGTTCTGGTTTATGTTGTTTTTTACATGCGAGTTGTGCGTTTTTTAAACTCAGCCTTTCTCCGTCATTGACCCCTACCCACTTTTATCACTGTTTTTCAGACATCGTCTTCCGCAAACGGTTACTATGCTTACTTAGGCTATGCTTTTGTGGCTGTTATGAAGCCTTTTCACTGAGTTGTGCGAAAAATAGAGAAATAGTGGTGCTTTTGGTAGACAAACCGAACTGCCCTCATTAGAATGCGCCCAATTTGCCGAAAATTGGCTTCCGGAGCGATTTTTGCATTGATTTAGATCGGGTTATCTGAATTAATATGCAAATATTGTGATTTATTATTCTTGGAGGATGCTTTGATAAAGTCAGCGCTATTGGTTCTGGAAGACGGAACCCAATTCCACGGTCGGGCCATCGGGGCAGAAGGTTCGGCAGTGGGGGAAGTGGTCTTCAATACGTCGATGACCGGTTATCAAGAAATCCTCACTGATCCTTCCTATTCCCGCCAGATTGTCACTCTCACTTATCCCCATATCGGTAACGTCGGCACCAATGCCGCAGACGCAGAATCTTCCGCAGTACACGCTCAGGGCCTGGTCATTCGCGACTTACCTCTTATTGCCAGTAACTA
>Ga0302173_10001216_pt1 | contig 13059 bp, 12 predicted proteins | sample I_Fen_N3_1_FD_198785 | JGI IMG/M metagenome (GOLD analysis project Ga0302173, IMG submission 198785) | Peat permafrost microbial communities from Stordalen Mire near Abisko, Sweden - I_Fen_N3_1 | ecosystem: Environmental > Terrestrial > Soil > Wetlands > Permafrost | place: Sweden: Abisko... | reverse complement strand
CCAAATCTAAATTATCAGTTGAACTGATACAATTTATGGAGGATGTAACTTATCCAATTGATCAGAATGAAATTGAAATCATCAATGATCACGTATATGTGATTCCGAGATTAGCAGGAAATCATAATGGTCTAAGAATGCTTCGATCTGGTCTACTTTTAGGCGAATGCAAAAAAAATAGATTTGAGCCAAGTCAAGCTTTGGCAATGGCAATGAAGATGCATGACTATCGTTTCTCCATCAATATGAGTATCAACGATCCAAATGTAATTAAATATTTAAAAGGTGAAACAATAGAAATTGAAGAAAACAAAATAACCAGACCAACTGGATGGCAGTTAATATGTGTAGATAGTTTTCCTCTTGGATGGGGAAAATTATCAGGAACAACACTAAAGAATAAATATTGTGCTGGTTGGCGGTGGATGTGAGAGAGGTTTTTAAATGGCAAATATAAGATTAGATAAATATTTAGCAGATATGCAATTAGGTACAAGAAGTCAAGTCAAAGAATATATCCGTAAAGGCCGAATATTGGTTAACAATAACAATATTATGTCACCTAATGCGAAGGTGGATACAAAAATAGATGTCATTTTATTTGATGGACGTAATATTTCATATGAAGATTTTGAATATTATATGTTAAACAAACCGGCTGGAGTTTTATCTGCAACAAGAGATAAGCACTCTGATACGGTTCTTGATATCATTCAAGGATTCACTCGTAAGGATTTATTCCCAGTAGGGCGATTGGATAAAGATACGGAAGGATTATTGCTTATCACCAATGATGGTATGTTGGCACATAATTTACTTTCCCCAAAGAAACATGTTGATAAAACATATTTTGCAGAAATAAAAGGTTTGGTTTTACCGAAGCATATTTTAGAGTTTGCAGATGGAATTTATATTGAAGAAGATATCAAAACACTTCCTGCAACACTTAAGATTCTAAAATCAGGAGCGAATTCAGAGATTGAACTTACAATTCATGAAGGTAAATTTCATCAAGTCAAGAAAATGTTTGAGAAAATTGATACGGAAGTTACTTATTTAAAGCGAATTTCGATGGGAACACTTATTTTAGATGAAAATTTGCAACCAGGAGAATATAGGAAATTAACTGATGTAGAAGTTAATGATTTAAAAAACATCAAGGTGGAAGAGGACTAATGTTAACAAATATTGATGCAGTTATTTTTGATTTAGATGGCACTTTGCTTGATTCCATGCAGGTATGGAAAAATATAGATATTGATTTCCTTGGAGAAAGAGACATTACACCGCCTCTAGATTTATCAAGGCAAATTGAAGGAATGAGTTTTTGTGAAACAGCGACATGTTTCAAGAAACTATTCTCATTACCAGAAAGCATTGAGGAAATACAAGATATATGGCATTCTATGGCATTTGATAAATATAAAAATGAGATCAAATTAAAAGAGGGTGCTTATACCTTTCTAAATATACTCAAAGATAGGAATATAAAGCTTGGAATTGCAACTAGTAATTCCAGGAAGTTAGCCGAAACTTGTTTGATGTCTTTAGGCATTATCGATATGTTTGATGTTATTATTACAGGAAATGATATTAATAAAGGCAAACCTTCACCAGACATTTATTTAAAAGCAGCTGATTATATGAAAGTTGTACCTGAAAAATGTTTGATATTTGAAGATATTCCAAATGGAATTCAAGCAGGAATCAATGCAAAAATGCGTACCTGTGCAATTTATGATGACTTTTCGGCAATTTTAACGGATGAAAAGAAAGAATTAGCGGACTACTACATTGAAAATTATAGTGACATTTTAGAATATATAAATGAAAGTTCAAAAGATAATTAAAATAACCTTCTGAATGATATTTTAGGAAGTTATTTAGCATGATATTCAGAAAGATATTTAGCATGACATTTAGAACATGAAAGGCACCAGATGAATATAAATGATTATTTACCAATTAGCAAAAAAGATATGAAAAAACGAGGATGGACCCAATGCGATTTCATTTACATTACAGGTGACGCGTATGTGGATCACCCATCATTTGGAGCTGCAATCATCAGCCGAATTCTTGAGGCAAATGGATATAAAGTTGGAATTATTTCTCAACCCGATTGGAAAGTCCAAGAAAGCATTGGACTACTTGGAGAGCCTCGTCTTGGATTTCTCGTGTCCAGTGGAAATATGGATTCCATGGTAAACCATTATACTGTTTCAAAAAAGAAACGGAAAAATGATGCATATACCCCTGGTGGAATTATAGGAAAACGTCCTGATTATGCGACGGTTGTATATTGTAATCTGATTCGTCAAACATATAAAACAACACCAATCATTATTGGTGGCATTGAAGCCAGCCTAAGGCGTCTTGGTCACTATGATTATTGGTCTAATAAAGTGAAACATTCGATACTCCTAGATTCCGGAGCTGATATTATATCTTATGGCATGGGTGAACATTCCATTATAGAAATTGCGGATGCATTAAATAGTGGAATTAACATTTCTGATATTACGTTTATTAAAGGGACTGTTTATAAAGCGAAAAGTTTGGACAACCTCTACGATTATATAGAGTTACCTGACTTTGATAGCATTGTTGAAGATAAAGAGATCTTTGCCAAAAGCTTTTATACACAATATACGAATACGGATCCCTTTGTTGCAAAAACACTAGTGGAAAAATATAAAGAGAAAATGTATGTTGTACAAAACCCACCATCAACTCCACTTACGGAAGCTCAGATGGATGACGTTTATACTTATCCTTATATGCGTTCCTATCACCCAAGTTACGAAAAAGATGGAGGAATTCCAGCATTAGAAGAAATCAAATTTAGTATTACTAGTAATCGTGGTTGTTTTGGCGGTTGTAGTTTCTGTTCTTTAACCTTCCATCAAGGACGTATTATTCAAATCCGAAGTCAAGAATCTATCATAAAAGAAGCAACATTAATGACACAAGATCCTGAATTTAAAGGAAATATTCATGATGTTGGCGGACCTACCGCTAACTTTAGACATCCTTCCTGTGAAAAACAGCTTACAAAGGGCGTATGTTCAAATAAACAATGTCTATTTCCAACACCTTGTAAGAATCTAAAAGCTGACCATAAAGACTATGTGAGCTTGCTTCGCAAATTAAGAGATATTCCAAAAATTAAGAAAGTATTTATTCGTTCTGGAATACGATTTGATTATGTTCTCGCTGACAAAGATGATACATTTCTAAATGAATTATGTCAGCACCATATTAGTGGTCAATTAAGAGTTGCTCCTGAACATATATCCGATAATGTTCTTAAACGGATGGGCAAACCCTCCAACAGCGTTTACCAGGAATTTATCAAAAAATTCGACCAGGCCAATAAAAAAACTGGGAAGGAACAGTTTATTGTTCCATATCTAATGTCCTCGCATCCAGGATCTACGATGAAAGAAGCCATTGAGCTTGCTGAATATATTAGAAATTTAGGCTATATGCCTGAACAGGTACAAGATTTTTATCCAACACCTTCAACCATATCAACTTGTATGTATTATACTGGATATGATCCACGTACAATGGAAAAGGTATACACTCCAGTTACTTTTCATGAAAAAGCACTACAACGAGCACTGATACAATATAAAAAGCCTGAAAATTATGATTTGGTAAAAGAAGCACTTCTAGAAAATAACCGTGAAGATTTAATTGGATTTGAAAAACACTGCTTAATTCCTCCTAGGAAATTCAAATCTTCCAATTATAAAGACAACAAAGGCGCTAAATACACAAATGATACGAATGATAGCTCTACGCATAGAAGTAACGCAAAAAATGATACCAGAAGTAATACAAAAAATGATGCTAAAAATAATAACAAAAGTGATTCTAGAAATAACGCAAAAAATGATACTAGAAATAGTACCAAAAGTGATTTCAGAAATAGCGCAAAAAGTAATACCAGAAGTAATACAAAAAGTGATACAATTAATAATAGCAGTTATGGTAATAAGAATAGTAAAGCAGTTCAAAACAAGTCAAGAAACTCAAAGAATAAATGATTATAATATATTTTAAGAATCATAGATTTCAAGTGATTTTTAAATATCATTAAAAAAGGAGGCATCTCAAAAATGAATATAGCAATTATTACAGGTGCATCCTCAGGACTTGGTGAAGAATTTGCTCTACAGATATCAAATAAGTATTCTAATTTGGATGAAATATGGATTATCGCTAGACGTAAAGATAAACTTCAAGAACTATCAAATAAATTAAGCATAAAATCTAAAATTATTTGTTTAGATTTAGCATTAGATTCTGATTTGAGATTATTAGCAAATGAGCTTGATACCATTAAACCGAATGTGAAAATATTAGTAAATTGTGCAGGTTATGGCAAAATCGGTCCTTTCGCATTCGGTTCTTACGAAGAAGAAATAGGTATGATTAATGTCAATTGTAAAGCATTAACAGCGGTAACTTACTTCGTTCTTCCATATATCAATGAACGTGGTCGAATCATTCAAATTGCTTCAGCAGCTGCCTTTCTCCCACAACCTGACTTTGCAGTATATGCTGCTTCAAAATCCTTTGTATTAAGTTTTTCACGTGCATTAAAATATGAATTACACAATCGTAAGATTCATGTTACAGCTATATGCCCAGGCCCTGTTGATACCGCATTCTTTGACAGAGCAGACCCCGACAATCAAGGAAAGCAATTCAAGAAGTTATTTCGCGTAAAGCCACAAAAAGTTGTCGCTAAGGCATTAAGAGAATCTGCATTAGGTGATGAAATTTCAATATATGGATGGCCAATAAAGCTCGTATTTGCATTTTCAAAAATATTACCACATAAATTAATCCTTAAAATTATTTATCAAACGAACGAAGTATAAATATATCAAATCGGAGAAAAAATGAAAAAAACGAATAAATGCCAATATGGCTATATCAAACACAAAAAAATACAACAACTGCTAATAACCATTTTGGGGCTATCTATCATTGCAGCCTTTTTTATTGCTGGTATTATAATTTATGGCAGCAAAAATAATAATCTGACCATTTTAGCTTCTTTATGCGCATTACCATTTGCAAAAACAGCTTCTAATTTAATCATGTTTTTGCCACATAAATCTACCACGAAAGAATTATATGAAAGTGTAGAACACAGAAACAAATACTACATTACAAATTATGACTGTATTTTTACATCAAAAGAACATGCCATGCCAATTCAAGCTATCGTAACTACTGATAGTGCAATTTTTGCTTACACAGATTCTCCCAAAGTTGATATAGACCATTTTGATGAGACTTTAAAAACATTTTTAAAAAAATCAGGCAATATTGTTACAGTCACCCTTTATAAAGAGCAAAATAAGTTCCTAAAAAAGTTGGATTATATAAATTCAACCAAATATAATGAATTAACGAATGAAAGCAAAGAAGATATGAAAAAGGTAAATGAATCCATGAAGGCTATGTGCCTATGAAACAACTAATAATCGAAAAAAATGAAGCTGGACAGCGTTTTGATAAATTTCTTGCGAAACTTTTAAAAGAAGCTCCAAGTAGCTTTATTCATAAGATGCTTCGAAAGAAAAACATCACCTTAAATGGAAAAAAAGCAGATGGTAGTGAAAAGCTCCTATTAAATGATGAAATCAAACTATTTCTTGCGGATGAAACGATTGAGAAGTTTTCCATTCCTGCCAGTCAAATCGAAGCTGAAAGTGCTAATTTAGCAAAGTATGATTCCAATAAGCTTGATATCGTATTTGAAAATGAAGATATTATTATGATAAATAAGCCCTCTGGAATGCTTTCACAAAAAGCAAAACCGGAAGATGTATCACTAATTGAATATATGATGTCCTATATGCTTCAAAAAGGTGATTTGACAACCGAAATGTTAAAGACATTTAAACCTGGTATTTGCAACAGATTAGACCGAAACACAAGTGGAATTGTAGTTGGTGGCAAAACAATGAAAGGTCTTCAGGAAATGTCAGAAGCTTTTAAAGAACGAACCATCCATAAATATTATCTATGTGTTGTCAAAGGAATCATAAAGAATAGAAATATAATTGAAGGATTTCTCGTAAAAGATCATGTTACGAATAAAGTTATCATAAGTAAAACGAATGAGGAAGATTCCGAGTCCCTTCCAATAAAAACCGAATATATACCAATTGCAAATAATGATACTTTGACATTATTGAAAGTAAATCTGATTACTGGACGTTCCCATCAAATTCGAGCACATTTATCGTCTATTGGTCATCCTATTATTGGAGATTTCAAATACGGCAATTCAACTTTTAATGAACAATACAATAAAAAATACAATATAAAATCTCAGTTGCTACATGCATATGAAGTTGTATATCCAGCAATGCAATTAAACGTTCATACTGAGATTCCCAAAGATATGGATAAGGTTCTGAGAGGTGAAAACATATGGCAACCTGGAATTCAAGAGGCCTTAGAGGCTCAATATTAGAAGAATTAATTAATCATTGCAACGACAAATATCTAGAAAACAATTTAGCACTTATTCAAAAAATACCTACGCCTATTAAGCCGATTAATATAGATAAGGAAACTCGTCATATTACTTTGGCATATTTTGATCAAAAGAGTACTGTTGATTATATAGGCGTTGTACAAGGAATTCCTGTATGCTTTGATGCAAAAGAGTGTAGTTCCAATACTTTTCCAATTCAAAACATTCATGAACATCAAATCGAATTTATGAGTAATTATGAGAAACAAGGCGGCGTCGCATTTATTATATTGTACTTTTCCACTTGTGATGAAAAGTATTACATACCATTTACTGATATCATGTTTTTTTGGAACCGTTCAAAAGAGGGCGGACGAAAAAGTTTCACCTATGATGAGATAAATAAAGAGTATAAAATCAGGTCTGTACGTGGTATAATGGTTCATTATATTGAGATGATTCAAAAAGATTTAGATAGCCGAACTTAAAATGTAATGATATGAGGGTAAGATACAATGAATGCGAAAAATTTTGATAAATACGAATTAACAGATGGCAGTGCCATTATAGATAGTAATTTTGTGATTGTTACTGCAAATGAATCCCTATATAGATTTATGGGTGTTTTCACAATATATACGATTATTGATATTATTCATCAAGTTGATTTAGATGATTTTATTGATGTAGCCAATTCATTACGACCAAATTCCGAGAAATCAATGGTTATTCGAATGAAGCGTTTTGATAATTCATATCGATGGATGTTAACCAAGGTAAAAAGATTTATTTCTAATAGTGATAGCATTTCAACAAAAGAATACATAGAACTTCATGTGTCAGATATTCTTGCAGTTGAAAAGCAAAAGAATAGTTATAGTGAATCTCTTTTAAAGGGTAACCATATCATGGCTATAGAAGGTAATATTTATTTTTCATATGACTGCTTGACAAGTATGATTTCTTTTTTTACTTATGTTGATAATAAAATCCTCCAAATGAGCGAATGCCCTCTATCAGCTTGGATGAAAGACCTTATAGATACTGATTCTATTGACCCAGAAGCGACGAATGAATTAGCTCTTTTATATGATGATTTTATAAATTGTAAAAATGAATTCTATTGCAATTTAAAATCGAGTTATTTTTCTTTTGACCATAAGCTTGAAAATCTTGTGATAAAGGCCTCTACTCTGTTTATAAAAATGAAACCATCTATTATAGTCGGAAGCATTCAAAACAATGACAATTGTGGCATTGGATATTCTAGATATACCTATCTTCATTCAAGAGAATATGAACTTTTTTCTTTCACTGATATTAACAATTATGTATATGAAAATATATTAATTAATTCTCAGTGTCAAATCTCGTTAATCCTTATGGAAATTGATAATTTCGACGAACTTAAGAATACACAAGGTGACAATTTTGTAACCGAACTATATTCATCTATTATCAATACAACAAAAGAAATTGTTGGATCTAGAGGTGTAGTCGGCTCTTCTAAATACGGCACTGTCTACATTGCTATCAAAAATATCACTTCTGATTTAAGTACAAGAGCATTTATAGAATCTCTAAGAAATCAGATTTCATGGAATCATAAAATCAATAACCAAGAATATGACATTACCTTTTCAATTGGAATCAGCAGATGCCCATTTAATGGAACGAATCATGAAATATTATTCAAGAAATCATTAAGAGCACTTGATATTGCTAAGGAAAAAGGAACAAATAGTTTTGTCATTTATCTTGATAATGTACATGGCGATATAGAATAGTTGACAAAGAATTATTCGTATTGTATAATTCCACTATTACGTGGTACCAGATTAGCACGTTACCACAATGAAGTGATATTATATATATATTAGATTGGAGTAAATTATGAAAAAGAAGTTATTACATACCCCTGAAGGGGTTAGAGATATACATAATGAAGAATGTGCCAAGAAGTTGGTACTTGAGTCAAGAATACATGACGTTTTAAATCTATATGGATATAGTGATATACAAACTCCAACATTTGAATTTTTTGATATATTTAACAAAGAGCGTGGAAGTGTATCTTCAAATGAAATGTTTAAGTTTTTTGATAGAGAAGGAAAAACTTTGGTTTTACGCCCAGATATGACGCCTTCAATAGCCAGAACTGCCGCAAAATATTATGGTGAGACTGATTTAACTTTAAAGTTATGCTATGTAGGGAATACATACATTAACAATAGCAGCTATCAAGGACGTTTAAAAGAAACCACTCAGATTGGAGCTGAATTAATCGGTGATGATTCGCTTGATGCTGATGCTGAAGTAATTGCTATGGTAATTGACTGTTTGCTTAATTCAGGACTCAAAGAATTCCAAGTTGAAATCGGACAAGTTCAATTCTTTAAAGGCCTTTTAAATGAAGCAGGTATAAACGATGATATTGAAGAAGAATTATTTGAACTTATTTTAAATAAAAGCTATTTTGGTGTGGAAGAACTTTTAAATACACAAAACATTGATCCAAAGCTTGCACAAACTTTGCTTTTATTACCACAATTGTTTGGATCAGTTGAAGTACTTGAGAAAGCAAAAGCACTTTCAAGCAATCCCCAATCACTTGCTGCCTTAAAACGCCTTGAAGATTTGTATCAATTATTACAAGTATATGGTTACGAAAAATATATCACATTTGATTTGGGAATGTTAAGCAAACATGCCTATTACACTGGTGTTATGTTTAATGCTTATACCTATGGAACTGGTGATTCAGTTGTCAAAGGAGGCAGATATGATAAGCTTATTGGGCAGTTTGGCAGCGACAAAGCCTCTATTGGATTTTCAATCACCGTTGACCAGTTAATGGTTGCGCTTGAGCGTCAAAAGATTAATATTCCACTTGATAAGAGTGGTACTTTGATTTTATATCAGCCAGAAAATCGTAATGTTTCAATTCATCTTTCCAAGTATATAAGATCAGTCGGAACGAATGTCAATATGATTCATCTTGATTCTTCAAAAGATATAAAGGAGTATATTGAATACGCAAAATCAACAAATCTTAATCAGATACTCAATATGAAAGCAAATAAAGAAGTTGAAATTATAAATGTAACAACAGGTGTTAGCCGTATAGCAAACATCTCATCTTTGATGGGAGGTAACAACGCATGAGATATATAACATTTGCACTTGCAAAAGGCAGACTTGCCAAAAAGACTTTAGAAATATTTGAACAAATCGGGATTACTTGTGAAGAAATGAAAGATGAAAAGTCAAGGAAACTAATCTTTACAAATGAAGAATTAGGACTTCGCTTTTTTCTAGCAAAGGCAACCGATGTACCAACCTATGTGGAATATGGAGCTGCCGATATCGGTATCGTTGGTAAAGATACCATTTTAGAAGAAGGCAGAAAACTATATGAAGTATTTGATTTAAAAACTGGTAACTGTAAAATGTGTGTATGTGGACCAGCCTCAGCCAGAGAGCTTCTAAAACATCATGAACTAATTAGAGTTGCTACAAAATATCCAAATATTGCAAAGGATTATTTCTATAATAAGAAACATCAAACAGTTGAAATAATCAAACTGAATGGTTCAATTGAACTAGCTCCTATCGTAGGTCTTTCAGAAGTTATCGTAGATATTGTAGAAACAGGAGCAACGCTTAGAGAAAATGGACTTGAGATTTTAGAAGAAATATGTCCACTTTCAGCAAGAATGGTCGTTAATCAAGTAAGTATGAAGATGGAAAATGAACGCATCACAAAACTAATCAGTGATCTTAAGAATTATCTTGAAAATGAGCGTAAATAGACAGGAGGCATTGTAATTATGAGAATTATAAAACTTACAGAAGCGAGTAAATATAATATTTTAGAGAATTTATTAAAAAGAAGTCCTAATAGCTATGACAAATTTGAATCAGTAGTAGCTGATATATTAATCGATATCAAAAAAAATGGTGATGAAGCCATTTTTAGATATACAAAAAAGTTCGATGGAGCTGATATAAATGCACAAAATATTGTTGTAACACGAGAAGAAATCGAAGAAGCATATAATCTTGTAGACTCAAGCCTAATTGATGTAATCAGAAAAGCAATTATAAATATAAGAGAGTTTCATATCAAACAAAAACAGTACAGTTGGTTTGACAGTAAGCCAGATGGTACAATTCTTGGACAGAAGATTACAGCACTTTCAAGAGTTGGTGTCTATGTTCCAGGCGGTAAAGCTGCATATCCATCCTCTGTTTTGATGAATATTATCCCAGCTAAAGTTGCTGGAGTTGAAACAATTATAATGACAACACCTCCAGGAAAAGATGGCAAGGTAAATCCAGGTACTTTAGTTGCAGCAACGGAGGCAGGTGTTGATATCATCTATAAAGTCGGTGGTGCTCAAGCAATTGCTGCTTTAGCATATGGAACAGCTTCTATTCCTAAAGTGGATAAGATCGTTGGACCTGGTAATATTTATGTAGCACTCGCTAAAAAAGCAGTATTTGGATATGTGAGTATCGATTCCGTTGCTGGCCCTAGTGAGATACTCATTATAGCTGATGAATCCGCAAATCCTCGTTTTGTAGCTGCCGATTTGTTATCTCAAGCTGAACATGATGAGATGGCTTCCGCAATTCTCATTACAACCAGCGAAGAACTTGCAAACAAAGTATCCGACCAAGTTGATCAATTTGTAAAAGAATTATCAAGAACTGAAATCATACAAAAATCTCTTGATAATTATGGATATATTTTAATTGCAGAGTCTATGGAAGAAGCAATTCAGGTTGCAAATGAAATTGCATCAGAACATTTAGAAATCGTCACAAAAGATCCTTTTAACATTATGACGAAGATTAAAAATGCGGGTGCAATATTCCTTGGTGAATATAGCTCCGAGCCTTTGGGTGACTATTTTGCGGGCCCTAATCATGTTTTACCAACAAATGGAACAGCGAAGTTCTTTTCTGCTCTTAGTGTTGATGATTTCATCAAAAAATCAAGTATTATTTCATATTCGAAAGAAGCATTAGAACCAATTCATAAGGATATTGAACTATTTGCGGAGGCAGAGCAACTTACGGCACATGCAAATTCCATAAAGGTTAGGTTTGAGAAATAAAGAGTGGTTGATTGATTGGGTGGTTTAGGTGGTGAAAGCATACGAATAGATCATTATTGATTTCGCCTGCCTTTCCTTCAAGCAGCATGTTTTTTTGCAAGCCTCAGGGATGATAAAAAGACTCACTTCGTTCGGCTTTTTATCTGAGTCTTGGAAAAAACATTGGCGCTGCTTTCAGCCGGTCTACGGCGAAATCAATAATAATCTATTCGTATGCCGGCTACGTTTTGAAAAAGCGCAATCAAGATGACGTCTTTATTTTAAAACGGCGTTGGGCGGAACGGGAATGTGTGGATGGAATCAATTATATTTTGGCAATGCCTGTGGCTTGCTAAAGCAAGCACAGGCGGGAATGTTTCATATGATTTAGATGTGGTTGGTTGAGATTAATTGATGGGGTGTGTTACAAACGCGAATATTGTTATTAGTGGGAATGTGCGGCATTCTGTAGACGAATGTTTGGTTCGATTCGGTTTGCTTTGGTAACATTTTATTTGAAATGAGTGGTGCGGAGGCACGGATGGGAGATGGATATGATGATTAATGAGAATCGTAAGGCGGTTGTGGAACGAAAAACTAGTGAGACGGATATAAAGTTGACATTTTGTGTGGATGGGCAAGGGGACGCTGATGTGGATACGGGGATTGGATTCTTTGATCATATGTTGAAAAGCTTTGCGAAACACGGGTTGTTTGACCTTTCAGTAAGTGTAAAGGGGGACTTGTTCGTGGATTGCCACCATACGATTGAAGATGTGGGAATTGTTCTTGGTGAGGCAATTAAGGAAGCAATTGGAGATAAGAAATCTATTAAGCGATATGGTTCTGTTATGCTTCCGATGGATGAAGCATTGATCTTGTGTGCAATTGATTTATCAGGGCGTCCTTATCTTGTATTTAATGGAGAATTTCAGGCTGACTGTGTTGGGTATTTTGATACGCAGATGGTAAGAGAATTTTTCTATGCTGTATCATACTCAGCTGGTATGAATCTACATATAAAGCAAATGGCTGGTGAAAATGACCATCACATAATTGAAGGTATGTTTAAAGCCTTTGCAAAAGCACTTGATGAAGCTACTTTAAAAGATCCAAGGATCAAATCGGTGCTTTCAACGAAAGGTGCATTATAATTTTACCCAATAGGAAGGAAATATACAGTATGGCTTATAAGAAGTTAATTCCAATTTTATTTTTAAAAGATGAAAAAGCATATACAACCTCTGAGTGTAGTACATTAATTAGTTTTGCTACACCTGTTGAAATTGCTGTAAAATATAGTGAAAATGGTGCCGATGAAATCATCATTATTGATTTGTCTAATGATGATGATTCTCATGAAAAAGCGATTAATATGATTCGACAGATATCAAAATCAATTGACATCCCTCTAATTGTTGGTGGCAACGTTAAGAGAGTAGAAGATGT
>Ga0302173_10001212_pt1 | contig 13070 bp, 9 predicted proteins | sample I_Fen_N3_1_FD_198785 | JGI IMG/M metagenome (GOLD analysis project Ga0302173, IMG submission 198785) | Peat permafrost microbial communities from Stordalen Mire near Abisko, Sweden - I_Fen_N3_1 | ecosystem: Environmental > Terrestrial > Soil > Wetlands > Permafrost | place: Sweden: Abisko... | reverse complement strand
TTACAATGGATATTTGTTCATTCACTGCATATCCTTTTTGAACTATTATGATTGAGCTATTATGTAAATCTGCTTCACCTCCATGCTCCACACATGCCCGGTTAAACGTACCTGTTATTTTTACTGTATCGCCCTTATCTTTGTAATTACCATAATATGAAATTTTTTCTGCGTCCGCTTTACTTAACCAAACACCCATTGCATTGGTACCATCATTTATATTTACCCAAGAATAGTCTCCCCGGTCCATGCGTTCGCCAATAGCCTCGCCCTGAACGGTAACCTCCTGTCCATCAAGTTGTTTTGCATTTTCTATTAAACTATTTAATTCCACTATATCTTCAGCCTTTATATTTATCGAAAGTGAGAACATGAAAACAAATATAAGAATTAATGTTTCAATACATTTACGCATACTTTTTTAATACCTCCTCCAATATATCCTATTAATGCAAATACCGACAGGAATTCCAATCTTCCTAAATACATTGCTATGATATAATAGATCTTCATAACTGCTGGCATTGAAGGAGTTGTAACGCCGATTGATAATCCAACATTACCTGTCACAGAAGCTGATTCAAAAGCAGAATCCAAAAATGAGAATCCATAATATGTACCAAGTAATGTCCCCACAAAAAATGTTACTGTATAACATAAAATAATGATTGCGGAGGATTTTATCAAGCTATCCTCTAATACATAATCTTTGATATGATGATATTTGTATACTTTCATACTTCTTTCTGACGAAAGGAGTTTTTTTACTTCCATCAACAATCCTTTGAATACAATTCCTACTCTTAATCCTTTAAACCCTCCTGCTGTAGAACAGGCAGAACCACCTATTAACATAACAGCAATCATAATCAGAACACCAAAGTCACCCCATTCAAGTGCAAACTGCCTTGCATAAATGGAACCAAATCCAGTTGTAGTATGTGCTGAAAGCACATTGAAAATAACTCTTCTTAATCCTGCTATAGCATCAGGATAGACCTTTAGCTTAGCTAATCCAATAAGAGCAAGCGTGCACGCTACAAATGATGTTATAAAAAAGCTTTGTATCTCAATATTTTTAATTATTTCTTTTCGTTTTCCTTGCCAAATTGCATAGTGCAATCCAAAATTGAATGATCCAATGATAAAGATAACCATAGCTGCCATTTCATAAGAAACACTGTGGTAATACATAATATTTTGAGTATTTGGGGCGAAACCACCAGTGCTCCACGATGACTCAAAAATATAAAGTGCATGAAAGAATGCAGATACAGGCTGTAACCCAATTAACATTCCAATTATCCACAAAGCAGTAGTTCCAACTGCAAGATAAACCATGCTAATTTTCCATATCTGTCTTGTAGTACCCTTTACATTGGGAAGTAGTTCAATATCTTTACCTTCTCCAACATACATTTTGTATGCTCCACTAGTCTTTTTCACTAATAGTGTAAGCGCTAATACCACCATTCCTTGACCACCAATGAATGTCAACATATGTCTCCACATATTTAACCCATTGGAAACATGATCCAAATCTTGCAAAAGAACTAATCCCGTAGTTGTAAATCCACTCATTACGTCAAAACAAGAATCTAAAAACGACTTGGAATTTCCACTTAATGTATAAGGAATAGCACTTATCATTGTCAAAACAATCCAAGAAAGCGCAGCAATAGAAAACCCATGCTTCCATTGGAAATTTGATTGGCCTTCTTTTGTCTTTATTCCTAGCAGTATAAGAGTCAATCCAACGATCAATGCTATTGCGCAACTAATCATAAAATCGAGCATTGGATTCCACTCTTTAAATGCAAGGGAAGTAATAAGTGGTATTATCATTAATCCAGCAATAGCAAGTACTATATAGCCTGTATAGTAGCTAATTATTTCTATACTATACACTCTTCTAAATTTGTACATCATCTCACCTCATTATGATTATCGCAGTAATAAATAGTAGCACAAGATATAATGCAACGGTAATCAACTCCAATGTTATTCCTTTGATTTCATTTTTTAAAGCCATTTCTTATTTCCTCCATTATATAATTCAGCAACTAAATGTGATAAAACTAAATTATTTGTAATAATCATTACCTTATCATCAAATAAGATCTGTGTATCTCCTCTTGGATAAATAACATTTTCGCCCCGTAACAAAGAAACGAATACGCATTCTTTGGGCAATACAAGATCCTTGACCATTTTATTGCACCAAGGACCATCTTCCTTTATTAATAATTCAGCTAAAATCATAGACCCAAGTTCAAACGTATTAATAATTCTATAATTATCTTTACTAAGAGCACCTTCAATCAAATTTGCAATCACCGCGGTACTACAAACCGTATTATCTATTCCTAGATTCTTAAACATAATGTTATTTTTCGGATTATTCACTCGCGCTATTGTTTTTTTAGTATTGGAAATTAATTTTACGATCTGACAAATTACAAGATTTTCCTCATCCGTTCCTGTTACCGCTGCGACGACTTCAGCATCTTCAATACCAGCGTCCCTTAAGACTTCCAAGTCTGTACCATCACCCCAAATTACATCTGTATCGATGTCCTCCGCAATTTTCATACATGTTTCCTTGTCTCGTTCGATCATTGTAACTTGGTGGCCTCTCTCCCTTAATGTCTTCAACAGGTTATAACCAATTTTACCTCCACCGATTATCATTGTTCTCATAACAATATCTCCCTTTAAAAATTTCTAGTTTTTTATTATCTTATTTTTTAACATTTCTATCTCATACTGTATTGGATTAATGGTATCAATACCTAACTGATTATATATATCATTCTTTTGGGGATTATTGACTCTTGCAATAATATTTGGAACATGAAATATTTTCTCCGCAATAAGAGATACCGTTATATTTATATTATCATCTGATGTCACTGCCAAAAGAACATCTGCCTGATTTAACCCTGCTTCTATGAGCTTGTCACTATCAAATTCAATTCCTTTTATCCTCTGACCGTTAAATCCAGTTCCTAACGCATTTAATTTATCACCATTACGGTCAATAATACAAATATCATTACCCTCGTCAGACAACTCTTTTGCTAAATTACTACCTAATTTTCCACAACCAATTATGACTATATGCATAAATTTTCCTCCAAAATATTAACTTACTTTTATATTATTTTTCTCCAAGCAAACTAGAAATCATTGTTTCACAAGATACCATATTTGTAAATATCATGAGCTTATCTCCCTCACGTATCTCGGTCTTACCATTTGGAATAATCGTATCATTGCCTCTTACTATATACCCAATAATTAAATTGGATGAAATATCCAAATCCATAATCTTTTTACCACAAGAGCAATATCCGCTTTGAATTTCCACTTCTATCAGCTTAAGATCATCTTTGCCTTCCTTAGCTTTCTCTTGTTCCTCTAATCTTTCTTCACCAAAATTAATCTGTTTCCTTTCGGATACAAAATTTGTGCACACTCGCTCTAAATTCTCACTAGCTGGCTTATATGTTGGGTCTAATGCATATGCCGCCCGATAATGTTTCCTTGCTAAATCATTATTATTTTTAAATTCATACCAAATTCCAAGAAGATTATGTGGTTCTGGCGCATTGGGATTTATATTTATTGCATTTATAATTGCTTTATATGATTTTTCAAACTCATGATTATGAATTTCAATGGTAGCTTGTCTTATATAGTTATTAAATTTTATAGAAATCACTTCAAATCTGTCCATATCCTATACCTCCTTTATGATTTTAAGGATATATCTTTATATATAAGTTTTGTGTAAGTATTGCGTTTGTTCATATAATTTTTACGTAAAAAGGCAAAAAAATAACCTAACAATCTTTTTAATGATTGTTAGGCCAGTTTTTTAGAAACTTTTTCATTCATCGATCAATCGATAACCGACACCAATTTCTGTTATTATATATTTCGGTTGTGACGGATCTTCACCAATTTTTCTCCTTAGATTTCCCATGCATACGCGTAAGGACTGAGTATCCTCAGCAACTATGCCTCCCCAGATGTTTTCTGTAATATATCTGTGCGTAAGAACCTTTCCCTGGTTTTTAGCTAATAAAACTAGAACCTTATATTCATTAGGTGTGAGGCGTATCTCCTCATTATGATTCCAAACCCTACGTTTATCTGTATCAATAATCAAGTCTTTTACTTTATATGTAAAGGTTTCTGCCTCTGATGAAATGTTGCCATTTGATTTATGACGCAGTATCACACGAAGCCGAGCAAGTAATTCCGTAACACTAAATGGCTTTGTAAGATAATCATCAGCACCCGCATCAAGGGCCTCAACTTTTTCACGGTCATGCCCACGAGCAGATATAACTATTATTGGCATCTGTGATATTTTACGAAGTCTTTTAATTACGTCCAAGCCATCCATATCTGGTAATCCAAGATCTAAAATCAGTATATCTGGATTATGTGAGGTAGCCAACATAAGTGCATTCGCACCGTTAGCAGCATCAATGCATTTATAACCCTGGGTTTCAATTGAAACTTGAAGAAAACTCCGTATTGAAGTTTCATCATCTACAATTAAAATAAGTGGTTTCATTTATTTAGTCTCCTTCTCTGACAGAACATAAAATCTCACAATTGTTCCATGAGGCTCATTATTACATACTGCTATTTTTCCATTGTGCGCTTCTACAATTGATTTGCAAAGTGAAAGTCCTAACCCCATACCTTTTCGTTTTGTAATACTATTAATATTCCTATTATAATAACGTTCAAATATATGAGGGAGTTCTTCTTCTGAAATACCTGGACCATTATCTTTTACTTCAAAAAAGACTTGGTCGTCTTTACAATATAATGAAACAATAATCACACTTTCCTCAGGGGAATAATTAATTGCATTATTTAGAATATTTATAATTACTTGCCTGATTAGTACTCCATCTACTTGTACCAAAATTATTTCATCTGGTATATTAACCTGAATTTTATATTTAGAAGTATGTTTTTTCACATGTGTTACTGCCGCAGTTATAATTTCCTCTGCTGCTTCTTCCGCAATATTCAGTTTGATTCTGCCTTCTTCATATTGTGTTGTCTGTAATACATCTTCAACTAATTCATTCAACCATTCTGCATCCTCATAAATACTTTTCAAAAAGTTTTTCTTAACATCATCGCCTATTTTATCATAATTATCAAATCCAGTGCTTGCCATCCCCATAATACCTGCTAATGGAGTTCGAAGATCATGAGATATTGTTCTCAACATATCAGCACGCAAACGTTCTGCTTGAATCTCCATCTTAGTATGTTGCTGTTTCTCATAGATTCTCTCTTTCTTCAACACTACTGCGATTTGAGGCGAAATCACTTCGATAAAGGCTCGCTGTGCATTTGAAAGAGACAAATCATCATTCAATGAAACTCCTATCACTCCTAACACCCCATTCTGGCTTAAAACTGGTGAATAGTATGCCTTTGTATTAGAAAAGAGTGTAGTTCCTCTCCCACAAGGGCTTCCAGATTGATATGTTTCTAAGCATGCCAAGCAATCATTATTTTCTTTGAATACTTCTTCTCCTTCAATTTTTCTATATACTAAAACACCGGTAGAATCGAAAAATTCCACAAGAACATTTGCCTTAAACTGTTTAGAAATTTCTTCAGCAGACACTATGGCTAATTCTTCTACACCTTTTACATTGAGAAGCCTTTCCTCAATAAAATACAATGAAGAAATATATTCTTCTCTATCTTTTACAAGTTGTCTCTCTAATTTTACTCTTATTGTAAGCATACTGGTAATCCAGCCAACAATAAACATTACCAAAAATGTAATTAGATAATCTGGATTATCTACTTTGAGCGTATATTGTGGTTCAATGAAAAAAAAGTTATACAAAAGTACAACGCAAACCGAGGCAAAAAGACTATAAAGGTAACCTTCTGCTATAAATGAAAACAAAAGAACTCCGAGTAGATATATCATGACAATATTTGATTCCAATATCCTAATATGGTCAAAAATTAATGATGTAACAGTACAAACAAACATGATTGCCATCATAATCACTAGATTTTTTATAATATTTGGTTTTAATTTAAACTTTTTCATTTTCTATTTACCCCAATCTGTATAATCATGCATATTAGTGTGCTGATATTCTGCTCTTAGATTGCATACACTCCTATACATACAGATAACATATGTAAATAATTATAGCACTTACGATTTATTTTTACTATTTTTATCTATGTTTATATATAATTTTCTTAATCTGTTTTCAATTATTCAACGAACAGGATAACCAACTGTCTATATTCTAATATAAAGTCTAATTTATTAACTCTCTCTACTGCCTAAACTAAGGAATGTATTATATATATTAATAGTACCATATCCCCATATATTATTTGGATATATCTGATTTTCCTGTGTTTCAGCACCTCGTATTAAAAACCTTCCAATTTGCACAGTTCCTATCGAATAATAATTTCCTCTTACAATTCCCCATTCCAAAATCATTGCTGCAATGCCTGTTGCATGCGCAGCTGCTATACTGGTACCAGAAGCTCTTACAAATAGGTTACCAGGTATTGGAGCTACTACATTTTCTCCTGGCGCAGCTATATCTGGCTTCACATTATTATTTTTTGTATAACCTCTGCTGGAATTTGGATAAATACCTCCAGTTAATACATTATAGGCTGTTATCGTTACAGCTAATGGATTATTTCCCGGAGAAGTAATTGTAGTATTGGGATTAGACTTCAAAAAATATGTACCCCTTGAAATAAAATCTACCATAGGCAGCCATATATGAAACTTTAACTCTGTATCCTCTTTTCCTTTTCCGTATACTCTAAATTTCCATAAACCTGGTGCTGCATTTTGAAATCGAATCAGAATCATTGGTTCTCCAGTTTGAGATTCTATAACAAGATAGTCTATATATACGATAGTATTTTCAAAGATAAAATTTATTCTCCTATTTTCTCCTAATCTCGCCACAATTCTAGGTACATATTGTCCCTTGGGTGATAAAATATCAATTGAATAGGAATTGGGCGCATATCCCCACAATTCCATTGCAAAACCTTTATCATTTTCTCCAATCACAAGATCAACACTATCAAAACCTATTTTAGGGTCAATCGTTCCAAAATAATGGCTATTCGTATTCCCTTCATTTCCTGCTGCTATCAAAATTCCTCTTCCATTAATATTTCCAACCCACGCTATAAAATTTGATAGTATATCATAGCCGTCATGCGCACCTTGACTAGTCCCTAGTCCAATACATATAGCAATTGGCTTATTCAGAAGTGAAGCCAAATTTGTAAGATATTTTATGCCAAACATGATGTCATCTTCCTGATAACAATTTGCGCTCTCTGGAATGTAAAAATAATCTCTTAAATGTTGCTTTGCTTGTTTTAATTTCACGACTACTATTTCAGACTGTGGTACTACTCCCTGAAAATCATTTTTGGAATCTTGTGATCCACCTGCTATACCAGCTAGCATAGTTCCATGTCCAATTTCATCTTTACTAGGAACAATAGAAAAAGGATCTTCGCTTTGTAGTGCTTTATCAATTTGTTGCCTACTGTATTCTGTTCCAAAATTAAAGATATTTTCTGGTGCTTCCATATTTTCAATCGTTTGGTCCCATATCGAAACAATTCTTGTAGAATTATCAGCATTCTTAAACACCTGATTCGTATAATCAATTCCAGTATCTACAAAACCAAGTAAAACTCCCGCTCCTAACAAGGCTAATTGGGGAACGTTTTGAACTTTATTTACCCCCATTGCATCTAAATTAATCGTATCTAACAGTCCATATAGTTTTGGTATTACTGCATATCCATTTTCATACACTATTTTAGTAGAGATTTTGGAAATCGGGAAATAAATGACTCCATACTTCTCATCTATAATATTCCTTGGATAATCCGCATATATATCCATACCTCTATCCGCTCGACTATATTCTATGATTGCATTAGCAAAATCATTACTTATGATTTTTTTGTGATCTTCAATAGTCATAAGTCCTCCCTAGACTAATTACAGAATACTATTTTTGTCTTTATATTATATATATGCATAGTCTACCTTAATAATTTTATTTACCCAAAAACTTTATCGCAATATGATATCATTGCAATGTTAATTTAGTTACAGATACTATAATTTCAGATAAAAAAACACATCATAGCTATTCTAACTATGATGTGTGTGCATTTACTCTGCTACGGCATTCTTCATAAAGCCGTTTCTATGCTATTCATTTATTTATTTATTCTTAGTCATATGTCGTTGAACAAACTTAACGATTTCAACAATTGGAATAACACTAAATGCTAAAAGTACAGCAACTGTATATTCTAGTAGATTAATATGCTCAAAATCAAAGGCGTTTGCAAGGAATGGTACATAGATAACAACTGTTGTAACTAGAAGACTTACTATTCCCGCACCCCATAAGAATACATTTTGGTTGCTGATTTTAAATATACTTCCACGTTGGCTACGCATGTTAAAACTGTGGAATATTTCTGCAAAGCTCAGTGTAAGGAATGCCATAGTTACTCCATCTGCGCTCTGTGTGATTTCCCAAACTCCTGATTCCATACGATGTCCTACAAAATATGCTGCAAGTGTTACAACTGTTACAAGGATTCCCTGATATACAACATCAAATCCAACTCCACCTGAAAAGATTCCATCTTTTGATGAACGAGGCTTTCTTTCCATTATATCAGCATCGCCCTTCTCCATACCAAGTGCAAGCGCTGGGAAACAGTCTGTTATAAGGTTAATCCATAACAAATGTACCGGTAGCAAAATTGTAAATCCCATTATTGTTGCAAAGAAAATACTTAATACTTCACTCATATTTGAAGCAAGTAAAAACTGTATTGCTTTTCTGATGTTATCGTAGATTTTTCTACCTTCTTCGACTGCGCCAACAATTGTTGCAAAGTTATCATCTGCAAGAACCATATCAGCCACATTCTTCGTAACATCTGTGCCTGTTATACCCATTCCGATGCCGATATCCGCACTTTTAATACTTGGCGCATCATTTACTCCATCACCTGTCATCGCTGTTATGAAACCATTTTTACGCCATGCATTTACAATTCTAACCTTGTGTTCAGGCTGAACTCTTGCATATACTCTATAATTACCAATTGTTTTTTCAAAGTCTTCATCACTGATCGTATCAAGATGTGCGCCTGTAATTGCCTGTGATTTATTTTCTAGAATACCAAGCTGACTGGCTATTGCAACCGCTGTATCTATGTGATCACCTGTAATCATAATAGCAGTAATACCTGCACTCTTACATTCTTCAATTGCATCCTTAACTTCAGGTCGAATTGGATCAATCATACCTGTCAGTCCTATAAATGTTAAATCCTTTTCAAGCAAAGATGCTTCATTGCTAGATGGTTTAACATCATATAATCTTTGTGCTGCACATAAAACACGAAGCGCTCTTTGTGCCATATTCTTATTTGCATTAAATATTTCTTTTCTCATTGTTTCATCAAGTGGAACAATCTTACCATCTTCCATGTAAGTAGTACATTGTTTTAAGACTTCATCAGGTGCTCCCTTTGTATATTGAACGATTCCATCAGCAGTTTCATGAACAGTACTCATCATTTTTCTCATACTATCAAATGGAGCTTCACCTATTCTTGGTGCCTTTTCTTTTAAATCTTCTTTTGAAAGACCTTCTTTGTATGCAAAATTAACAAGTGCACACTCAGTTGGTTCACCAGTTGCATGATTTTCAAGATCAAGTTCAGCATCACTGCAAAGTGCCATTGCAGTGGCTAGCAGTTTCAAATCACCGAAATGTTCCACTACTGTCATCTTGTTTTGTGTCAAAGTACCTGTTTTATCACTACATATAATTTCAGCACAGCCTAATGTCTCTACTGCTGTAAGTCGACGAATAATTGCATTACGTTTCGACATGCTCGTTACACCAATTGACAATACTACGGTAACAACCATCGCTAATCCTTCTGGAATAGCAGCTACTGCAAGACTTACCGCAATCATAAATGTGTTTAATACCGTCTGTCCGCTTAAATCGCCTTCACGAATAAGACTGAATGCAAAGATGAATACACAAATACCAACAACCAAAGCACTGAGTATTTTACTAAGTTGTGCAAGCTTAATCTGAAGTGGCGTCTGTCCCTCCACTGTTTTAGAAATAGCGTCTGCGATCTTACCCATCTCAGTCTCCATCGCTATCGCTGTGATAACCATTTTACCACGGCCATAAACAACAGCACTTCCCATGTATGCCATGTTCTTTCTGTCTCCAAGTGAAACAGCGGTGCCATCTAATCCCAAGGCATCTATCATCTTATTAACTGGTACACTTTCACCCGTAAGTGCAGATTCTTCAATCTTCATACTTGCACTTTCAATAATTCTACCATCTGCTGGTATTGCATCTCCTGCTTCCAAGATAACAACATCGCCAACAACAATATCTTCACTTTTAACGATTTCCATTTGTCCATCACGAAGTACCTTACTGGTCGCTGCAGCCATCTGCTGTAATGCCTCGATTGCTTTTTCAGCCTTGCTTTCCTGATAAACGCCAAGCACTGCATTGATAACAACTACAAGCATAATAATAATAACATCTGCAAAACCTTCATGAGAATATGCAGCAGTAATTCCAGAAATAACAGCAGCAACAATCAAAATGATAATCATTGGATCTTTCATCTGTGCAATCAAACGTTCTGCGGTGGAGACTTTTTTCCCCTCCGCTATTTTGTTCTTGCCATGCTCAGAAATTCTTTTTTCAACTTGTGATGAAGTTAGTCCATTTTCATTACTATTCACTTCTTTTAATACTAGTTCTTTTTCTTCATTATAAAATTTCATTCCATTTCTCCTTACTTTCATTTGATAAGTTTTTACATTAGTTTGTCAAACTATACAAAAAGACTCATGTATAGATAGGCAAACGCCGTTTCTACACATGAGTCTGGTCATTTAATTATAAGCCAAGCCTAAAAGGCCATGATGTTGACTTAAAAACGCATTTGCATGCGCAAACTACTCCCTCATGGGTGCTATGTATTTATCATATTCTACCATATTATTTCCTCATTGTCAACACGAAAAGTTGTATCTAGGCCACACATTTGGCCTTCATCCAGTCTGTATTTCATGCCAAATTCAGTTTCGATTCAAACTTGATTTTGCCTCCAGTCAAGTTCAATTCTGTCTCTGGTTAAGCTGTTAATTGATTTTTACTTAGTCATTATAATCATCCAAGAAGCTACTCTCAACGCCGTCTTTGTGATAACCAATTACAGTGTTTAAATTAATATTGTGTATGCTTCTAAAAATATTGATATCAATCACATCACTAGTCAGACGTAACTTTTTAATTAATTTCTTCATTTCCTCACGTTTTGATCCGCCGCCACCATTATCGCACATCGTACAATTTTCAGTGAATCGGCATGCACATTGTATAAACTGTAAGTCATTATATTCTTTCCATGCAATAATGTCCGCTTCTTTAACCATATACATCGGTCTTATTAGCTCCATTCCTTCAAAATTCTTGCTATGAAGCTTTGGCATCATGGTCTCAATTTTTCCACTATACATCATTCCCATAAGGATTGTCTCAATCACATCATCAAAATGATGTCCCAATGCAATCTTATTGCAACCTAGTCTTTGTGCATTACTGTATAAATATCCTCTTCGCATTCTTGCACACAAGTAGCAAGGGGTATTTTCCACAGTTGCCACAGCATCAAATATATCTGATTCAAAAATCGTAATCGGAATATTTAATAACTCTGCATTATTTATTATTGTTTGTCTATTAATCTCATTATAACCAGGATCCATTACAAGAAAAACCAACTCGAACTTGATTACACCATGTTTTTGTATTTCTTGCATTAATTTGGCTAAAAGCATTGAGTCTTTTCCACCAGAAATACAAACAGCTATTTTATCATTTTCTTGGATCATCTCATATTCGTTGATTCCTTTTATAAATTGTCTCCAGATTGGTTTTCTATACTTTTTTATAATACTTTTTTCTATTTCTTCGTATCTTTCCATGGTACATTCCTTTCAGTATATATCTTTTCAATATATTACTTTAAAGCCAACTTTACTTTGATAGTGTAAGTTTTTTATAGCATTCATCAAATATCTTTATAAATGTATCAATTTCTTCTTGGGTTGTCAAATAACTAAGGCTGATTCTCCACGAACACATTGCATTTTTCTTATCTTTTGAAACTGCATATACCGGCCTTGACATTGTAGCTGTTACAGAGCAAGCCGATTTAACTGATACGCAAATATCCCTGTCTGACAGTGCTTGCTGAAACACAGTGCCCTTGACGCCTTTCACACTAATATTAAGTATATGCGGAATTGAATTTTGTGTACTATTCATTCTAACGAGTGGATATTTTAAAAGTTGTAATTTAATATGTTGATTAATTTGTTCGACATAACTATAATTTTTATCGAGTGCTTCATATGCAATCTTAAGTGCTGTATAAATCGAAGCTGCTAATCCTAATGCTGGCGTCCCGCTTCTATATATAGTAGTACTTGCCCCTCCATGTATTAAAGGCTCCAAAATCACATTTTCTTTACGTATTAGTATACCACATCCATTAATCCCATAAAATTTATGCGGTGTAAATGATAACAAATCAATACTTTCCATATGGATCTTTATTTTTCCAACTGCTTGCGTTGCATCCACATGTAGATAGCAATTTGGCTTATCTTGTATTAGCTTTGCGATTTCTTCAATCGGCTGCAAAATGCCTAACTCACTGTCCACATAACACACCGAAACGAGTATTGTATCATTTCTGATAAGTTCTGCTAAGTGATTCAGATCAACCTGTCCATCTGGTAGGATATCCACCAAATCGATTTCATAACCTTGATTTTTCAATGCAGTAAGCGCTCCACTAACCGATGAGTGTTCCAAACAGGTTGAAATGATGTGTTTTCCTCTATTTCTATAGGTGTA
>Ga0302173_10001211_pt1 | contig 13073 bp, 7 predicted proteins | sample I_Fen_N3_1_FD_198785 | JGI IMG/M metagenome (GOLD analysis project Ga0302173, IMG submission 198785) | Peat permafrost microbial communities from Stordalen Mire near Abisko, Sweden - I_Fen_N3_1 | ecosystem: Environmental > Terrestrial > Soil > Wetlands > Permafrost | place: Sweden: Abisko... | reverse complement strand
GAGTAATACAGCCGAGATTGATGCGGTTTTGTTTGGAGCAAATTATTTGCTGCTTGCAGGTTTGCAATCCTTTAGAAAATTGGGATTAAAAATTCCAACAGACAAAGCAGTTATAAGTTTTGATGATCACGATAGTTTTAGATTGCACTCGCCTTCTATTACAGTTTTATCTCAGCCAATCGAAGAAATGGGAAAAAAAACAGTTCGTTTATTAATGAAACATATGAATGAAGGAAACAACTCCGAAATTGAGAAAGAAAAGAAAAAGGGGAGTCTAACTATAAGGGAATCGGTGTAGTAATTGTATTCCTTTTTTTTAAAGCAACGCACTAAAACGTTGTAGTAAATTAAAAAACAAAGCAAGTGAAATATAGACCAATTATTAAACAAAAAAATGTGCTTATGATGTAAAGAAGTAAAGATGTGTTAAACAAGAAACTTAATTATTATTAAATCCTTTCGAAGAGAATAGTAATAAACAATTAAAGGTTTTAGTGCTCATTTTTAGGAAATCAGAACCCTTAATTAAATAAATTAAAAACCAAACCAAACCAATATTAATTATGAGAAAACTGTTATACGAATCACTATTAGTCTTTCTAATGGTAATGTGCTTCCAAGGGGCGAAAGCACAAGACAAAACAATCTCCGGAGTAATTACAGATAATGCAAATCTACCTGTGCCTATGGCAATAGTTAGAGAAAAAGGAACAAAACAAGAAACATCTACCGATGAAAATGGAGTATTTAAAATTTCGGTAAAAGAAGGAGCAACTCTTATTGTAAGTTCAATAGGGTTCAAAACAACAGAGTTAAAAGCTGTTGATGGTATGAAAGCGAGATTGGCAAGTGCTACAAATGAACTTGATGGAGTTACAGTTACCGCTTTAGGTCAAACAAAAAAGAACAAATCAATTGGATATGCTACAAGTACAATCAAAGCAGATGCGATAACAAAAACGGCTTCGCCAACAATCGCAAACTCTTTGTATGGTAAAGCGCCAGGGGTACGTATTAGTTCTACACCGGGTGGAGCAGGAGCAATCAATATTCAAATTCGTGGTATAAACTCTATTACAGGAAGAAATCAGCCACTTATCATTTTAGATGGTGTGCCTATTCGTGACGGTGAGGTTAACAACAATGATTACTGGAATCAGCAACGTGTTAAAAATAATGGTTTAGCTGATATTAACCCTGAGGATATCGAGAACATTTCGATTCTTAAAGGAGCTTCTGCTGCTGCATTATACGGTTCTGAGGCTGTAAACGGGGTTGTATTAATTACTTCTAAATCTGGTAAAGGAAAAAAAGGTTTAGGTATTGATTTTAGTACTAGTTATTCTGGGAATCAAATTGCATACATGCCAAGATTTCAATATGAAAGAGGTTCAGGATGGACAAATGCAAATTATTCTACAGGATTTTTAGCACCAGACGGTTTTGCTCATTATGACACTAATGGTGATGGAGTTGCTGATACAAGAGGAGTTTCAGCTAGTAGTAATAACTTTGGTCCTTGGTTTGATGGTAAACCAGTTATGAGTTGGGATGGAGTTATACGTCCATATTCTGCTCAAAGAGATGGATACAAAAACATGTTCCAACAAGCTTGGGATGCAACAACAAACTTTGCACTTACAAATAGTACTGAAAACAGTAATATACGTTTTTCTTATACACATATCGAATCTGAAGGATTGAGTATGGGGAACAACAACAAAAAGAACAATTTTAACGTAAATGCATCTTTCAAAACAGGAAAGCTGAAAACAGATGTTGTGGTAAGCTATTTGAACCAAAACGTACGTAACCGTACATTTGCAATGGATCGTTTGGTTAACAACTTTACAGGTATGCTTGGACCATTTGATAATGGTGATTGGTATAAAGCTAAATACAAAACGAGTTTAGGATACAAATACGTTACTGGTCAAGGTACTCAAAGTTTAACGCCAAACGAGAATATTTATCGTAATGGTTTTAAAGCAGATATTGCAGATTATTTCTGGAATACAAATGCAAAACAACAAGACGAAGTTACAAACCGTTTAATTGCAAGTGTTGCTGAAACGCTTACAATTACAAATGATTTATCTTTACGTGGTCGAGTTTCTACTGATTTAACTGCTGTAAACACAGAAAGTAAAAATCCTGTAGAAATTCCTTTAGTGTACCAATTTGGAGGAAATGGAGATACTTCAGGATCTTTTATGATGGAGGGTCAGGACTACAATATTCTTTATGGTGATTTATTATTGACTTACAATAAAAAAATTAACGAAGATTTTGGTGTAAATGCGCTTCTTGGTTACCAAGGTACGCAAGAAACAGGTAGTTTTTTATCTCGTTCTACAAATGGTGGTTTAAGTGTTGAAGGATGGTATGATATGAATTCATCTATCGGTTTAGCGACTAGTACTTCTACAAGATATAAAACAGTGAAAGATGCCGTTTATGGTACTTTAAGCGGAAGCTTTAGAAACTATTTATTCATTGAAGGAACAATCAGAAAAGACCGCACTTCTACAATGAATCCAAATAGTAATAGCTTTACTTATCCTTCTGTAAATACAAGTTTTGTATTATCAGATGCAGTTAAATTGCCAGAGTTTATTAATTATGCAAAATTGCGTGGTTCTTGGGGTAAAGTGGGTAACTATCCAGATCGTTACAGAGCAAACGTAGCATTTATTCAAACTACTTTAGGAACTCAAGGAACTGCAAATCCAGTTTTAATTACAAACTCACAGGATTCATACGGAAACGAAGGAATTAAACCTGAAATGAAAACAGAGTATGAGCTAGGTTTTGAAACTAAATTCTTTGACAGAAGATTAGGTTTAGATTTTTCATACTACAATGCAGATGTTAAAGATCAAATTCTTGATTTGAGTTTAGCACCAACAACAGGAGCAAGTAAAATATTAGCAAATGTAGGGGAACTTAATAATAAAGGTTTTGAGATTGCTTTGACTGCTTCTCCTTTTAGAACAGAAAATTTCTCTTGGGATCTTACTTTAAACTGGGCAAAAAATACCAATAAAATTGTAAAATTAGCCAACGGTTCATCTGAGTTATTACATGCTGATTATGACGGATCTGCAGCTCAATTAAAATCTGTAGTTGGTGATGCAATGGGAGGTCTTTATGCACACCCTGTTAAAACAGATGCTAACGGGAAAGATATGGTTGACTCTGATGGATTCTTAATGATCGATGGAGACAAATGGGTTAAATACGGAAGCGCTACACCAAAAGGTGTGGGAGGTTTATTAAACACATTTACTTATAAAAATTTCACATTAGATGTAAATATCGACTATTCTTACGGAGGTTATTTAATGCCTACAGGTGTTAACTGGATGATATCAAGAGGTTTAACTGAAGAGTCATTAAACTACAGTACAAATGAGCGTGGTGGTTTAACGTACTATATGGATAGTAATGGTAAAGGAGTTCAGGTTCCTAACAGTTCAACAACAGGACCAGGCGGACAAGTTTTGTATCGTGATGGTATGTTGATGAATGGAGTTACCGCTGATGGTGCAACAAACACAAATGTGATCTCTCAGGCAGGTTATTACAACATGACTTACAACTGGGGAGGACCACAATACAGTAGTTCACGTTATGAATTGTATATCCAAAAGAATGACTATGTTAAATTAAGAGAGGTATCTCTAGCGTTTAATGTGCCAGCATCTTATGCTAAAAAAATAGGAGCAACTAAATTAAGTTTTTCTTTCTTCGGACGTAATTTGTTTTACATCTACAGAACACTTAAAGATATGGATGCTGAAGCAACAACTGCTGGTTCAAGATGGGATAAAAACGTAAACAATGCAGGATTGACTCCGTCAACAAGAAGTTATGGAGTAATGTTGAGAGCATCTTTCTAATTGGATAATTTATAATTAAAAAAATACAACATGAGAAAATTATTATATATATCACTAGTATCTGCGTCAGTTCTTTTGAACTCTTGTTCAAAGGACGATTTTGCAGAAGCATACAGAGATCCGTCTACAGTAACTTCGACAACTGTGCCTAAACAATTTGCCGGGTTCATGAAAATTAACTTCGAGGATGTAATCCCATCCTACTGGAATTACTTTACAGTAATTAGAACAACTTCTCTTACTTTTACTCAAGCTCACGGTTTTGTTAATTCATCAGGGCGTTATGTTACAGGAGCGACTATAAACGACAGATGGGTTAGGTATTACAAATTCGTTACTCAATTTAGAGAATTAGAAAAAGTGTACGCTACTTTATCTCCAGCAGATCAGGCAGCAAACAAAATCTATATGATCACTGCAACGATTTACTTGTACGATCATACCTCAAAAATGATTGATAACGTAGGAGATATTCCATTTTCTGAAGCAGGTAAAATTAGTATGACTGGTGGAGATTATTCAAAAGCAGCAGCTAAGTACGATAATCAAACTGAGCTTTACATTAAGATGCTAGATGAGTTGAAAGCTTATTCAACAGAATTGAATTCAGTTACTTTAACTGCTGGAGTAGAAACAGTATTTAAAAATCAAGATTTAATTAATAAAGGAAGTCTTGTAAGCTGGAAAATCTATTGTAATTCTTTACGTTTAAAGTTATTAAACAGAGTTTCTGCAGTTCCAGCTCTTACATCAAGAGCAAATTCAGAAATGGCTGAAATTATTGCTGAAGGAAAAATCGTTGACGAAAGTGCTGAAAATATTGCATTTAGAGTATATACTCAAGATGTAGATTTAGATACTGCAGGATTTTTTGACGCTTTAGAGTCAGGAAATAACAACATTGCTCCAAAACCAATGATTGATCACATGAACACCAATAGTGATCCTCGTGAAGCTTGGTTGTTTCAGAAGGGAGCAAGTGCAACAGCTTACGTAGGACTTGATCCAACGTTAGCATCAGGAGCTCAGGATCAATTAATTGCTGATACTAAAATTGCACTTTACAATATGTCTGTAATCAGTAAAAACAAATGGTTGCCAGGTACATTAATAAATGCTCCGGAGGTAAACTTGATTCTTGCAGAGTATTATACTAGAAATGGTAATGGAGCTTTGGCAAAAACATACTTCGAGAAAGCGATCAGACAATCTATTGAGTATTATGTGAGATTAGGTGATAAAGCTGATGTTTTAACTTGGAAACCAACTGCAGAACCTACAGTTGCAGAAGTGAATGCTTATATTACTAAAATTAATTTTGCAGGAGCTACAACAGCAGCAGATCAATTGAAGTTAATTGCTTTTCAAAAGTACATTCATTACAACATCATGCAAGCTGATGAATCTTGGGCTGAACAAAGAAGGTTAAAACTTCCAGCGTTCACTTTCATTGATGATGAAACAAGTACGATTAGAAAAACTCCTCCAACTCGTTTCACATACCCAAATTCTGAAAGAGTTTATAATACAGATAATTACAATACAGTTAAGGATAAAGATAACTTAAGTACCAAAATTTTCTGGGACGTAAAATAATTTCATTTTAAATGTTTTGTTAGTAATTGGTAGACCCCGGATTCAGGATATTTCTTGAATCTGGGGTTTTTCAATTTAGAGATGTTTAAAAAAAAAGATTCATTTTATCTATTGGGTGTAATCAAATATTATGTGTTAGGCTGAGCGATCCCGAGGCTTCGGGAGAAGCCCTTTTAAGTTTATAAAACCAAACAAAAAAATCGGCGAACTAACAGTTAATTACACTGTAGTCCGCCGATTTTTATTTAATGAGCCTTTGTCTTTAGTTTATGTAAATCATGTTGTAAAGAAGCTATACAAAGGATTTTAAAGCGTTTTAATTCTGTTTAATAAAAGTTAAAGGCTGTTCGTAGTTTGCAATAGCAACCAAAGCATTGTAAATGTATTTAGCAACCAAAGCACCTCCTTCGCTGTTAATTAAGGCCGTATCATCTTCGGGAGTGTGATACTGCGGATGTCCGCCCGTATGCAAACCAATTGCCGAAATATCATTTTTATAAAAAGTAACATGATCAGAACCGCCCACATCACCCGCAAAAACAACCGGATTAAGTCCGCTGCTTTCGCCTAATTTTTTCATCAATTCTACACCATCAGGAAAAGTTCCTGCGCCACCCATATAAAGTTCTTTTTTATCATTTAATCGTCCAACCATATCCATATTAATCATCACTTTTACAGCGTTTTTATCGACAGGTAAATGATTAACAAAATATTTAGAACCCAATAAACCTTCTTCTTCGGCACTGAACGAGATAAAAATAATACTTCTTTTAGGAGCAATTTTATTATGATGAAGTTCTTCTAATATCGACAAAAGAGCCGAAACACCAGAAGCATTATCATCGGCTCCGTTATGAATCGCAATGGTATCTTTCTTTTTACTGCCAGAACCCTTTCCGCCCCAGCCCCAATGATCATAGTGCGCGCCAATAACGATAAATTCGTTCTTTAAATTTTCATCAGAACCTTCAAGATATCCAACAACATTTTGTGTAGATACACTATCAGATTTCATTTTATTAATGTCAGGTTTTATAAAAATTTTAAAAGGCTGATAGTAACTATCATTGAATTTTTTTAACCCAAATTTTTTAAAATATTTTTTGATGTAAGCCGCCGCTTCGTTGTTGCCTTTTGATCCTGCAAGACGACCTTCCAGTTTATCTGAAGAGAGATAAGTGTCGTGCTTAAGAAATTTCTCAGCAGAAATTGTAGTTTGCGCAGTTCCTTTTTCGGTCGCTAGAAACGCAACCGCAGAAAAGAGAATAACTTTTTTTAACATGTTTGTAAAATTAATTTTAAAGTATATGTTGTATACGAGTCCTCATGATTTTTATGTGATGAGACCTAACAGGTTTCTAAAACCTGTTAGGTCTTTTTACATTTTAGAACAGAATGTTTAGATAAATCTACAGTATCTGCATTTCGATTATCGTATCAATTGCATCAATTTTTACGCCATTCAAATAGACAAATGTTCCTTCAGGTTGTTGTTTGAATTTCAGTTCTTTTTTGCCATCCACCAAATAGCATTTTTTAATTTTTTGCTTCATTTCAGGAATAAAAATATAATCAGACTCGTTTGGCGTCTTGATAATGTGCGCAAACAAAGTTTTTCCTTTAGCAGTAAATACACCCCAATCTTGAGGTTTCATTACATTGCCTCTCGTTCCGTAAATTGTATTTCCGTTTTTATCCATCCAAACACCAATTTCTTTCAGCGTTTCAACAAATTCCGGCTGAATAGTTCCATCGGCCATTGGACCCACATTCAAAAGGAAATTGGCATTTAAACTTGCCGCATTAATTAAGTAATGAATTAAATCTTTGGTCGATTTGTATTTTCGGTCATTGATATTAAAACCCCAGGAATTGTTCATAGTTTCGCAAGTCTCCAAAGGCAATTGCGAAATAGATTGTCCGCCAAATCCTGTAGAATTTCCGCCAGGTAAATCTTTCTCAAAAGCCTGAAAATCTTCTCCCTGAATAGGTGTAAGATGATGATTGTTTGAAATTAGACAATTAGGCTGCAAAGAATGAATCAATTTGTAAATATCATCATAATGCCAGTTTACTTTAGATTGTAATGTTTTATCAGTATCATTATCCAATTGATCCCAGTGACCATCAAACCAAATACCACTAATTTCTCCATAATTCGTCAATAATTCAGTCAATTGACCTTTCATAAAACGAATATAACTTTCCCAATCACTTTTTTGAGTCCTGCCAGTTCCTTTACCAGTTTTACCTGTTTCATATTGATAATCAGATCTTGTCCAGTCTAAAAGCGAATAATAGCAGAATAATTTAATGCCTTCTTTATGACATTCTTCAGCCAATTCTTTCAATAAATCTCTTTTAAAATGCGTATTGGTAATTTTCCAATCAGACAATTTAGTATCAAAATTGCTAAAACCATCGTGATGACGCGTCGTAAAAGTGATGTATTTCATTCCTGCACTTTTTGCAATGCTAACCCATTTTTTAGCATCAAAATCCTGCGGGTTAAAAACATTAATCAATCTTCCGTACTCCGTTACTTTAATGTTTTGGTTGTTCATAATCCATTCGCCGTTACCCAAAACGCTGTAAGGTCCAAAATGAATAAACATACCAAATTTATCATCCTGAAATTCTTTTCTGTTTTTTAGATTTCCTTCGGTAGGAGTGTAAGTTTGAGCCATTATTGCTGTTAGACTCATCGAGAAAAACAGCAGACAAAGTGTGATTTTTTTCATGTTTTTTTGAAGTTTTGTGGTTTGATAGTAAAGTTTTTTCAAACTTAAATATAGAAAGACTTCCCTTTAATCAATAAGTCGATATTATCCATATTTAACTATCAATTACCTTTCACCAATCAAAAATCCCGAAACATTCCATGCGCTGCTGCTCGTTCCTTCTGGTTTTCCCATTGGAATAGAAACACGAATAGTATGTTTTCCGGGAGCAAGACTTCCTAAATCAATCAAATTAGGATTGGTAGTTGTTCCCGGACACCAATTAGAACGGCTTAAATCTGATGACGATAAACCGTTGCCAAAATTACCCGAAGCAGGATTGCTCAATCGGTACGAACCACAATCAGTACGCCAAGGAGTAAATCCAAAAACTTCTTTGCCATCAATAAAAATAGTATTCCTTTTTTGCAAAAATTCATCGCCATTTTCCCATCCGCCATGACCAGTTGTGGTGTAACTCAATTTAAAATTTTTATACCCTTGGGGAACTTCAAAGGACATTTCTAATCCTTTTTCATTATCAAACATCGTTGCATAATCTTGTCCTGCCATTTCCATAACATTCAAGGTGTTGAAAAGCGGTAAAATAAAATCACCTTTCTTATTATTGTCTTCACCTTCGTGAATCGAAATATTCAAACTCGCTTTGTGTCCGCCAGCATCATAATTACCAATAAACATCCCAATGTAAACCTCCTGATTGCTCAATTTTGGCTGTAAAAGTGAAATGTCCTGACGATAAAAAACGCTGTCTTGCCAAACCTTGTTTTTAAGCTGTAAATAATTAAAATGTTTTACCCCAAAAGGTGTAAAAAAGCGCATAAGTTCCAACAAAGGAGTATATTCATCCGTTGCCACAACACCTTGGTATTTTTTACCATCTCCGTTTTCATAAACGGGTAAAGTTTTAACACCAGATTTTAATCCGTCAAGAAAAGAGCTTTTTTTATCCAATGGAATCATAAAAACAGATCCCGTTCTGTCGTAAGCATCACCATTCGATTGCTGAGTTACATCTACAAAAATGTCACTTCCGTTTTTAATTACAGGAAATTTTACTTTTCGAACAATAATAGTTCCGCTTGCAAAACGCAGAATACTGTCGTTTGATTTAGAATCAGATGAAAAGTTAATTTGCTCTTTATTAAAAACAGGAATGTTCGTAAAACGGCTTTTCCACAATAAATCTTTATAAGTCAACTGATCTACAGATTGTACGTCAGGTATTTTTAAAACTGAAGGAATTGTTTTTAGAATTTCAATTTTCGAAGCTGTAACAATAGAATTACCGTTACGATTCGTTTCCAAAACCAAACCTAAATCCTGTCCAAGGACACTTGGTCCGCCTTTTAAACCTAACTCGTTCGTATACCAAATTTCGATTTTATTTGAGTTTACAGATGTAGTTGCTTTTTTGCAGGTATAATTGAGGATTTTTTTAGTTTCAGTACTCAATTCAAATTTTTGCTTTCCTAAAGATTCATTGTCCAGACCCAAAATAGATTTATTGGCTTTAAGCTGTGCCCATTGTAAAATGGTTTTAGTATTAAAATCAACAAAAGTCTGCTCGAAAGGCAAATCTGCTTTTTGCTGTGTAATTTTATCAGATGTTGTTAAACTCAAATCCTTAGAAGTAAATAAAAGCAAGGGATCTTGATTTTCGCTAATTTTTCCATTGTAACTTCTTTGGTAAGTAACTTTAATTGCTTTGGCTGTTTTTTGAGCAAAAGACATGGTGACAGTGAAAAATACAAAGAATACAAATAGTTCTTTTTTCATGTTTTGGTTTTGTTTGATTTATCGGTGCTTCTGGTTTAATCCAAAAGAAACAGAAAGGGTTAGTTTTGAAAAAATAAATAAAACATAAGTCAATTTACTAAATCGATTTAATAAAGATTGCAAGACCAAAATGAAAACCGGAATAAACTGCGATTTCATCGTATGGTGAATTTATAAAATAGAGAAGTAAAAATGAACTTAAACTGTTTTTTGTAAAAAGCTAAGATAGAAATTTTTAAGTTCTAATAGGAACATACTAATTGTTTTTAGTGAAAAAAAACGGCTTTTTTAAATTTATCCATTGATAATCAGTGAATTTGTTATATCGATTTAGTAAGAATTAATTCTAACTAAAATTGTTTAGTAATCAATTAGTTACAATTTTTATGAAATAATTTTGTTCGTAACAAAAAACTGTTACATTTGTCATATGTATGAACATATGAACAAAATACCGTTATTAGATCACGACAGCAAAATTCCGCTTCACAAACAAGTAGAAGAATTGCTTCGTGAGTTGATCAAGCATCCCGATTTTAAGGATGGAGAATTGTTTCCAAAAGAAGTGGATTTGGCCAAACGTTGGGGAATATCTCGTAACACACTTCGTCAGGCTATTGCCATTTTAGTAAACGAAAAATTACTAGTTCGAAAGAAAGGTTCCGGAACACGAGTTTCTCAAAATAGAATCAGCACCAACCTAAACAACTGGATGAGTTTTACTCACGAGATGGAGGATATGGGATTGGAGTTTAAAAATCTTTCGTTGAATGTAGAAATGGTCAAAGCCAGCGCTAAAGTTGCCAAATATCTGCAAATAAGTGAAGGAGACGAAGTCTTGCTTTTGCAACGCACCAGAAGTATCGACGACAGCCCAATGGTTTATTTCGAATCCTACTTTCATCCGCGAATTGGACTTTCTGTCGAGGAGAATTTTGAGGCACCGTTATACGAGATATTAGGCAATAAATACAACGTAGTTCCTGTGTATTCGCAAGAAGAGTTAAAAGCCATTGCGGCCAATAAACGTATTGCAGGATTATTAAAAATCGAGAAAAACCAGCCTGTTCTGGAAAGAAGAAGAGCTGTTCTTGACACTGCCAGAAAGCCAGTAGAATACAACATTTGTTATTACCGAAACGACTGGTTTACGTACACAATCGAAATCAAACGTACGGTTTAAAAATACAGGAATTATAAATGGAAAAATCAATTCAGTCTAAAAGAAAAACCACACAACCTTTATTACCTATTAACGCGGTCGTGAAAGAAAATGGAGCATACAATGTTTTTCCATCTTTTCACACCAACTCCAATGTTTTGGTTGGATTTGAAACTCTTGCCAATCAAATAGCAACACAAAAGATTGTGGTTATTGATGGATTTGGCGGTGTGCTTTGGGAAAATTTTAGGCATCATTTAAATTCGGCTTTGATCGAAAAAGAGAAAAATGTGCTTTGGTACAATATTGATTCTTGCTTAAAATCAAGCGAAGAAATCAATAAAATGATTGAGCCATACCTTAATGGAGACGATCCTGTTTTTGGAAAAAAATATCTGGGAGAACTTTCTGATTTCTTCGAAGCCGAAAATTTAAAACAACTAAAACCAGACACTAGTGCTGATGTTTGTATCGTATACGGAACCGGAGCTTCATTATCAAATTGGGAAGGGCAACTGCTTTATGTTGATGTTCCTAAAAATGAAATCCAATATCGAATGCGTGCCGGTGCTGTAAAAAATATAGGCAGCAACGAAACTTTGGCTTATGCGCAGATTTACAAAAGATTGTACTTTATCGAGTGGCCGGTTTTAAATATTCATAAAGAACGTTTACTGCCAAAAATAGATTTTATTATTGACGAACAGCGTATTGATGAAATTACCTGGATGAATGGAAACGATTTTCGAAATGCATTGAATCTAATGTTAGAAAGTCCGTTTCGTGCACGTCCGTGGTTTGAAGCCGGAATTTGGGGTGGCGATTGGATGAAAAATAATATCGCCGATCTGAATCAGGATGAGGTAAATTATGCGTGGTCGTTTGAATTAATTACTCCCGAAAACGGAATTGTACTTGAGGGAAATAACAAGCTACTAGAAGTCTCTTTTGACTTTCTATTGTTTCAGGATAACAAAAAAGTGCTGGGAAAAGCGGCGGATCGTTTTGGGAATTATTTTCCAATTCGTTTTGATTATCTGGATACTTTCGATGGCGGAAATCTTTCTGTACAATGTCATCCGCGTCCAGCGTATATTAAAGATAATTTTGGAGAAGCATTTACGCAGGACGAAACCTATTATATTTTAGATTGCGAAGAAGATGCCGAAGTGTATTTGGGTTTTCAGGACGATATTAATCCAGATGAATTTAAAGAAGCTTTGATCGAATCTCAGGAAAAAGCAGTAGAAATTGATATTGTAAAATATGTGCAAAAGTTCAAAGCTAAGAAACACGATTTATACTTAATTCCAAACGGAACCATTCATGCTTCGGGCAAGAATAATATGGTGTTGGAAATAAGCAGTACACCTTATATTTTTACTTTTAAAATGTACGATTGGGTTCGTCCCGGTTTAGACGGAAAACCGCGCCCAATCAATGTAGAACACGGATTTAAAAACGTTTATTTTGATCGAAAAGGCGAAAGAATTGAAAAAGAGTTTATTTCGAAACCTAGCATAAGCAAAGAATTTTCAAACGGCAGAAAAGTAAGTTTACCCACTCACGAAGAACATTTTTACGCCGTTGACCGCTACGAATTTACAGGAGAAATAGAGATCGAAACACTTGGACAATGTCATATTTGTATGCTTGTCGAAGGCGATATTGCCGAAGTAAGCGCAGGGCAAAACAATCAAAAATTTAAATATGCCGAAACTTTTGTTATTCCGGCAAATGTTCCAAAATACAAAATCAATCATCTAGGCAGTACAAAAGCCTTTTTAGTGGTTTCGTATGTAAAAGACAATTGGTGTTAAAACGATAGGACAACTAATAAATGAACCACCATTTAGCCTTTTTCTAGTAAAAGCTTCCATTTATTTTATG
>Ga0302173_10001210_pt1 | contig 13076 bp, 14 predicted proteins | sample I_Fen_N3_1_FD_198785 | JGI IMG/M metagenome (GOLD analysis project Ga0302173, IMG submission 198785) | Peat permafrost microbial communities from Stordalen Mire near Abisko, Sweden - I_Fen_N3_1 | ecosystem: Environmental > Terrestrial > Soil > Wetlands > Permafrost | place: Sweden: Abisko... | reverse complement strand
TCATTGCTGAGGTTCTTACAAATTTTGGAAACAATTTTCTTATTTATAAAAAGATCGAGTTACCATACAATGATCTGAAATAAGGATTTTCATGATTATTCATTCAGCTTCTTTTATTAAGAGCAGCCCATCAATAATAGATTGTCCGGCACCTGTAAAACCCGAGTTCGGCTTTATCGGAAGATCGAATGTAGGAAAGTCATCATTGATAAATATGATCACAGGCTGGACCCGACTGGCAAAGACCTCTGTTCAGCCGGGCAAGACCAGAACAATAAACCATTTTTTCGTTAATGACAGCTGGTATCTTGTCGATCTGCCAGGATATGGTTATGCAAAAGTCCCTGTAAAATTAAGGGAAAAATGGGTCAGAGCAACTGAGGAATATATTCTTAAAAGGGAAAATCTGGTATCATTATTTGTCCTTCTCGATACCAGACATAAGCCTCAACGTTCCGATCTTGAGTTTATGGAGTTTCTTGGTCTAAACAGTATTCCATTTGCCAGAGTATTCACAAAAAGTGACAAACTCTCACTAATAAGCCTTGAAGAGTCTGTAAATAAATATAATACGGAAATGTTAAAAAACTGGGATTCGTTGCCTGTATCCTTTATAACATCAGCCGTCAAAGGCAATGGCAGAAATGAAATTCTGAACTACATTGAAGAATCTATTAACAATTTTTCAAATGCCACATGATATCGGCCGGAATTTATAATTTTGTACTCAATCTGATCTTATTACTAATTAGTTAAAATAAAATAAAATGTTCGGAACGGCGCCAATGAAACTCTTTTCGTGCAGGTCTTCAAAAGATCTGGCATTGAGGATCGCGGATAAAATTGGAATTGAACTTGGAAAAAGTTCAGTTACCTGCTTCAGTGATGGAGAATTTCAACCTTGTTTTGATGAATCTGTAAGAGGATGTATGGTTTTCATCGTGCAATCGACAAATCCGCCTGCAGATAATCTTTTTGAACTTCTTCTAATGATTGATGCGGCAAAAAGAGCCTCCGCTTATAAAGTAATTGCAGTAATACCATATTACGGCTTCGCCAGGCAGGACAGGAAAGACAGGCCCAGAGTTTCAATTGGATCAAAGTTATCGGCTGATCTACTAAGCACCGCTGGTGTAGACAGGGTTATAACAATGGATCTTCATGCAGATCAGATTCAGGGTTTCTTCAATGTGCCGGTCGACCACCTTTTCGGTTCAGCAATATTTGCACCCTATATTGCAAACCTGAAACTTAAAAATCTTTGTGTCTCGGCACCCGATATGGGAGGATCAAAAAGAGCCAACGCTTACTCAAGACATCTTCAGTCTGAAATGGTTTTGTGCTATAAGCTCCGTAAAAAACCAAATGTCATTGAAGAAATGTCGATTATCGGTGAAGTTGAAGGACGAAATGTTGTTATTATAGATGATATGGTTGATACTGCCGGTACTCTGACACTTGCAGCAAATATGATGAAAGACAGGGGTGCAACAAGCATCAGGGCATTCGCCACTCATCCTATTCTTTCAGGCAATGCAATAGAAAGGATTAACAATTCAGCTTTAGAGGAACTGGTTGTGACCGATTCTGTTCCTTTTGCCAATAGTTCCCCAAAGATCAAAGTGCTTTCGATAGCCGATATTTTTGCCAAGACTATCCAGGCGGTGACCTCAAATTCATCAATAAGCACAAATTTTGTATTCTGATTCCTTTGTTCTATATTTGCAGGCCAAAAAATAAATTAATGTCAAACGTGTAATGGGGAGTATTCGTGATGATAACTCTTAGTAGCACAATAACTTTAATACAAATGAAGACAATTGAAATCAAGGGAACATTCAGAACGGAGCTGGGGAAGAAAAGTTCAAAGCTCATAAGAAGAGCTGGCAGCGTGCCATGTGTAATTTATGGAAAAGAAAAGAATATTCACTTTCATGCTCCTGAATTAAGCTTTAAAAATCTGGTATATACTCCAGCAGCACATCTCGTAAAACTCATAATTGAAGACAAAGAGTACGATGCAGTACTTAAAGATATGCAGTTTCATCCTGTAAAAGATAATATTCTGCACGCTGACTTCATTGAAATTCATGACAATAAATCAGTTGTTATCAATATCCCGATTAAAGTTTCAGGCGATTCAGTAGGAGTTATCGCAGGCGGGAAATTAAGCATCAAGAGAAGAACCCTGAAAGTAAAAGGTCTAGCCAAAGATCTTCCGGAAGCTCTTCCTATTGATATCACCAACCTGAAGATTCATGAAGGATTAAAGGTCGGCGACTTATCATACGACAAGATTGAACTGCTTGATCCAAAGAAATCAATGGTACTTACAATTGCCACATCACGTGTTGCTCAAAAAAGTGATGAAGAAGTTGCTGCCGAGGCTGCTACGGAAGCTACAAATGCTGCTACTGCTGCTGCTGCCGCTGCTGCTGCTCCTGCTGCCGAAGAAAAATAACCATATCCGTTTAAAATACAGGCTTGATGAAATATCTGATAGTTGGCCTGGGCAATATAGGTGAAGGGTACAAAGATACCCGCCATAACATAGGATTTACAGTATTGGATGCCATGGCTCTGGCATCCAATACTTCTTTTACAGACAAACGTTATGGAGCTATCTGTGATATCAGATACAAAGGCAGGGATCTAATACTCCTGAAACCATCCACATTCATGAATCTAAGCGGAAATGCCGTAAGCTACTGGCTCAAGAAAGAAAATATTCCCCTGGAAAACATGCTTGTTATTGTCGACGATATTGCCCTGCCGCTTGGCAGTATCAGGATGAGGCCAAAAGGCAGTGACGGTGGCCATAACGGACTCGCTCACATCAGTACGACTCTTGCTACAAATGAGTACCCTAGAATCAGGGTAGGCATCGGCAACAGCTTCCATAAAGGAGCTCAAGTGGATTTTGTTCTGGGTAAATGGGATCCGGATGAAAAAAATTTCATGGAGGGAAGAACTTCGATTGTGATCGATATGATAAAATCATTTGCATTTGCAGGCGTTGAACTGACCATGACAGCTTTCAATAAGGAAGGGAAAGTGTCTCCTCCTCAGGTTGGCACTCCTCCTCAGGTTGGCCCCCCATCCCCTCTAAAGGGGGGCTAAATCCTTTGTGTTACTTTGTTCATTCCTTTGTGATCTTTCGTGGTTAAAAATATTTCAATTGAATGATACTCATATATGCCTGAAATTAAAAATATACGTATCGATAAATTCCTCTGGTCGGTCAGAATCTACAAGACCCGAAGCATTGCTTCCGACGAATGCAGGAAAGGACGAATAATAATTGGTGAAGTCCAGGTAAAGCCATCAAGAGTAGTTCTCGCAAACGAAATTATTACTGTAAAAAAGCCACCTGTCGTTTATTCTTACAGAGTTATCGAACCGATTGAAAACAGGGTTTCAGCAAAACTTGTGACTAATTTTATTGAAGATCGGACACCAGACGAAGAAAAAGTCAAACTTAATATCCACGATTCAATAGGAATAATTTACCGGGAAAAAGGCACCGGCCGACCTACTAAAAAAGAACGGCGGCAGATTGACAGTATTAGAGATCTGGACTAACCTTAGCCTTTCCTTTGTCTGACCTCCAACCCACCCAGGGGCTAACTCAACTTTTGTTACACTTTAAACACTTTAGACACTTTAGGCACTTTAGCTCACATTAGGCACTTTAGGCACTTTAGTCACTTCCAAATGGTAGTATAAAGACGTATTATTGCAAAAACTGTTGGAAAAGTAAATCAGCTTTAATAACAAGAATTCACTTTTTTTTAACTTGCGCTGAACAACTTCAGGACATCAGATAATTGATGTGGTGCAGGTGCATATTCTTTTATTTTATGGGGAAGGAAAATATCGAGAAGTATTCAGCCGGGTATGCTCTCTTAAAATCTGTGGCAGGTTTCTGGCATAATAATGTTTTCTACAGGAAAGTCATCGTCCTGGGCCGTGAAAATATTCAACCCGACGATCATCTTATATTTGCACCTAATCATCAGAATGCACTGATGGATGCACTTGCGGTTCTGTTTACCCATAAAGGCCAGCCTGTCTTTCTTGCAAGAGCAGATATTTTTAAGAGAAAAACAGTTGCAGCAATCATGTATTTTCTCAAGATCCTGCCAGTTTACAGAATCAGGGACGGATTCAGCAGTCTTAAAGGCAATGATGAAATATTCATCAAGACAATTGACGTTCTTAAAAACAAAAATGGACTGGTAATTCTTCCTGAAGGAGATCATGCAGGGTTCAGAAGACTCCGGCAGTTGAAAAAAGGCATTTGTCGTGTGGCGTTTCAATCTGATGAAGCAACCGGGTTCACTCTTAATATCAAAATAATTCCTGTGGCTCTTGATTTCTCAAATTATGCCCGCTTCAGACAGGTTTTAACTGTTGCATACGGGAAACCGATTGAGGTTTCAGAATACTTCAATTCGTACAAAGTCAACCCTGAGAGAGCTTTAAATGAGTTAAGATCAAGACTCTCGGATGAGATGAAAGGGATAATGGTGCATATCGAAGAAGATGAATATGAGGCCATTGATGAATTACGGAGTATGATAAACGGCAGATTCAGCGATGATATCAGATTTCCGAAACTATTCAGGGACAGAATCCTGGTTAATAAGATGAATTCGCTTAAAGAATCAGATCCGGTACTTTATGAGAGAATATGCTCATTGAGCCTAAAGATAAAAAAGAAAGCCAAAGAGCTGAATACCGATTACAGGCTGCTTGAAAAGAAGAAACATCCGCTGGGTTGGCTTATAGCAGGGATGATAGGAATTATCCTGACATTTCCCCTGTTTATATATGGGAATATTTTCAATCTCACTTTCCTTGAAATTCCAAATCTTCAGATCCGTAAGATAAAGGACCCTCAGTTTCATTCATCAATAAGATATGGAATTTCTCTTATGCTGGCCTTCGTTTTCCTTCCATTGTACCTTATCATCTCACTGTTTGTCTTCTCATCGTGGTGGCTGGGATTGCTTATCTTTCTGACCCTGCCGGCATCGGGGCTGTTTGCCTGGAACTATTACCTTCAGTATCGAAGAATAAAAGGCGGGTTCAGGATAAGAAAAATGATAAGTCAAAAAAATAAAGAATTTGATTTGCTGAGACTCAATCATACCGAACTAGTTAAACTTATTGCCACATTACAGGATGAAAAATGACAACCTTTTTTCAGGGAAAGTAGCATGGATAACAGGTGCATCTTCGGGCATAGGGGAATCACTTGTTCATGAATTTGTCAAAAATGGGGCAACCGTGATAGCCTCATCCAATGATCTTCCAGGATTGGAGAAAGTAAAAGCAGAATGCGGCAGTAAATCTGAAATGGTACATTGTATACCTTTTGACCTGGCCGACACTGATGGAATTGATAAAATTGTTGAACAACAGGTAAATGCACTGGGCAGGATTGACTTTCTTCTGAATATCGGCGGGATTAGTCAGCGGGCAAGAATTGATGAAACACCCATGTGGCTCGACAGAAAGATATTCGAGATAAATTACTTTGGAACCATTGCTCTTTCAAAAGCAGTACTGCCATATATGGTAAGGCAGCAATCCGGACACATACTTGCAACAAGCAGTATTTCAGGAAGATTCGGGTTCCCACTGCGCTCGTCCTATTCGGCTTCCAAACAAGCTCTTCATGGGTTTATTGAAACACTTTATCTCGAGAATAAAAAATATAATATTAAAGCTTCTGTTATCATTCCGGGAAGAGTCAGAACAGCAATTTCATTCCACGCTCTTGATGGTCAGGGGAAAGAACACGGAAAACTGGATGATGGCCAGGCAAAAGGAGTTACCCCCCAACAGGCAGCAGAGACAATCATCAGAGGTATTCTAAGAAACAAACGGGAAATCCTTGTTGGAAAAAGTGAATTAATAATGTTGCATATCAGGAGATATTGCCCCTGGCTGTTCTTCAGAATTGCGGATAAAATTAAATCGATGTAAATAATAAGATTAAAGTGAACTAAAGTTTGGAGTGCCTAAAGTTGAAGAAAACTAACTTAAAATATTGATAAAAGATTAAATTTCTCCACGCACTTTAGGCACTTTAGGCACTCTAGGCACTCTAAACTTCAATATCAATTAACATTACATTATAAAATTTATAAACATGAAGGGTTATATATTAAGCGGAATCCAGCAAATGGGCATCGGAGTAACAAATGTTGCAGAGGCATGGAAATGGTATAGAAATCAGTTTGGAATGGATTGCCGGATATTTGAAGATGAGGCAGTGGCAAAATTAATGCTTCCACATACAGAAGGACTTCCCAGAAGCAGATATGCAGTCCTGGCCTTGAACTTACAAAGCGGAGGCGGATTCGAGATCTGGCAGCATACAGGAAGAGAACCTCTTAAAATAAAAGAGGAAATCAGGCTGGGAGATCTTGGTATTATTGCCTGTAAAATCAAAGCACATAATGTACTACAAACACTGAAAATATTCCAGGACAAAAGGCTTGTTGTACCTGTAGAAGCTGTCAGGGATCCTTCAGATAAAATGACATTTTATATGAAAGATCCATATGGCAATATTTTTCAGATCGTTGAAGCTGATGACTGGTTCAGGGACGAGAAGAAAAATACAGGCGGATCATATGGAGCAATAATCGGAGTCTCAGATGTTGAAAAAGCCAGGGTCGTCTATTCAGATATTCTCGGTTATGATAAAGTAATTTATGATACCACTGGGGTGTTTAATGACCTGTCAGATTTCCCCGGTGGCAATAATGAATGCAGAAGAGTCCTGCTAAGGAGATCAGAGCCATTTACAGGAGCCTTCTGCAAAGTATTAGGGCAGAGCGAAATAGAACTTATCAGCACGCCTGGTGTTAAAGGAAAAAAGATTTACGAGGGCCGTATGTGGGGCGATCCCGGTTTTATCCATCTCTGTTACGATATGAACGGCATGGATAATCTCAGAAGCTTCTGTGAGTCTAAAGGATTTCCATTTACTGTTGACACAAAAAAAAGTCAGGAAGGTAACAGCTTCGATATGGGTGAAGCTGCAGGTCACTTTTCATATTTAAAAGACCCGGATGGAACTCTGATTGAATTTGTTGAAACACACAAAGTACCGATACTTAAGAAAATTGGATGGTATCTTGATCTCCGGAAAAGAGATCCTCACAAATCGCTTCCAGACTGGATCCTGAATACGTTAATGTTTTCGAGAGTGAAGAATTGATCTCTATAGGGAAGAAACCTGCTCCGGATTTCCAGTCTTTTTGCCCCCCCTGCCCCCCTAAAGGGGGGTACGTTCTCAAACATGAAAATATTTTCGTGAAGAACGAGGACGAGTCTCGCTTTGCGGGATTGGGGGGCCTACTACGGATTAGCGATCCCTGCCTTAGATTTTCAGAAGTTTCAGTTTAAAGTTTATGATCTGGTTACAGGATTCTTCGCCAGATCCTCAACTTTCTGCAGCACTCTCATAATATTGCCACCCCAGATTTTTGTTATATCGTTCTTTGTATAACCACGATGAAGTAATTCGATTGTAATATTTTTCATATCGGAAGCTGTTCTGCATCCTTCCACTCCTCCTCCACCGTCAAAATCAGTACCTATTCCAACATAATCAATTCCTATAATCTGAACAACATGGTCTATATGATCAACAACGTCTTTGACAGTAGCTGACTTTTCATATGTTTTCTGAATTTCTTTATATTCCTTTCTTACCACTTTTTTTACTGAATCGCTAAGGGAATTATAATCTCCATATTTATTCTGGAGATCTTTAAGTTTTGAATCCAGTTCCGGATTTGGCTCCGGTGTTTTGAGATAATTCCCGAGAATACAAATCTGAATAACTCCACCATTATCTTTTAGTGCGAGCAGCATATCATCTGATAAGTTCCTCGGACTTCCGCATAATGCCCTGCATGAAGAATGAGAAGCTATAACCGGTGCATTTGTGACTTTGAGAACGTCAAAAAATGATTTATCGGAGATGTGTGAAATATCTACCATCATGCCAAGTCTGTTCATCTCTTTAACCACCTGTGTACCAAATAAAGAGAGACCATCATTTTCAGGACCGGCAGGATCAGTCGATGAATCACAGATATCATTATTTTTTGTGTGTGCCAGTGTAATATACCTGGCTCCCAGATCATAAAACTCTTTTACTTTTGATATATCTTTGCCAATAGGATAGCCATTTTCCACCCCAATGAATGCAGCGATTTTACCCTCTTTCCGTAACCTGTAGGCATCATCGGGAGTTGTAGCTATCTCAGCTGCGGAAGAATTCTTTTCAACATTCTTGTGTATTGCATTAAAAATGTCGATTGCCTTTTGATGAACTATTGTAAATGTTGAGTCATTGCGGGGCCCCTGACCTGTGAACACGGCGAAGAACTCTGCATGAAGTCCGCCTTCAACCATTTTTGGAAAATCAACGCACCCCTCTTCATGCCGCACTCCGAGATCAAATGCCGGATCGGAAAATTCCATTGGCGTATCGCAATGCGTATCTACAGTCAAAATAGCTGCATGGATCTTATCCGCTTGTCTGATAATTTTTTCTTCGGTGTTTCTGCAACCATATAAAAAAATTGCGGCAAGAAAAAGATTGACAAATAATTTCATAAAATATTTGTTGATTTCTGATGCAAGATAATTAAAATGAATTCGGCGTTCTCAGTTTGTTAAATGTTTAACCTATTTTAACAATGCAAAAAGCCCTGACTTTTGCTTTGAGCTTGGTCAGGGCAGCCATGAAAAGAATTGTAATTTGCTTTTTGGACAGTAAAAAGCTTCTTTAAAGTTTTACAACTTTTTATATTTATAAATATCTCTGTAGCCAGATCTAAAATAATCAATAATTGCAAGATCAGCAGAAGTAAAAATATGTATATTTTCTAAAAAAAACGACTTTAACATGCCCATTTTCACCATTGTAGCTAAAAGATTGATGAGTTACAATTTTAATGGGGTGAATACACTTAAAAGGACAATAATCCCGATAACAATTACTACAATTCCTGCCACTTTATTTACCCTTACAATGACACGCAGCCTGATATTCTTCTTGAACCTGCTTACAAAATAGCTCAGAAAGAACCACCAGGTAATTGTTCCGATAAGTACTCCGGGTATAAGAAAAAATGGTACAAGTTCAGGTTTCACGTTTCCTCCGATATGTACTCCTGAAAAGAAGGCCACGAAAATAAAAATGGTGTAAGGATTAGAAATTGAGAGAACAAATACTGAATAATAATCGCGCCATAAGGATTTATTAGCTTTCTCCCTGTTCCTTATATCTTTTACGGGATTAGACAGATAGATTTTTAACCCTATGCCTATTATAATGAGTCCTGCTATAATTGAGATTATGAATCTTTCTTCATTAATAAAGCTCAATATAACAGTAAATCCCAATGCTGCCAGACCGGCCAGCAGCGTATCAGCAGTTGCAAGGCCCAGGCCGGAAAAAAAACCGGACAGCATACCTCTTTTTATTGTTCTGTTAATCAGAATAATACCAATAGGCCCCAACGGCATGGAAACCGTAAGTCCAAGTATTATTCCTTTAAGTAGTATTTCCAGAGCCGGAATCATCTTTCCTGATAATGAGCAGCAAATATAAGAAGTTTATTCACCACAAAAACGGAATCACTTTTTGAATGGTATTAGAACAAAGCGAAGAGATAGGTTGTTAAAAAAATGAAAACCTGTCAACCACAGAGTGACACAGAGTTTCACAGGGTTAGCACAGAGTGGGCTTTAGAGAAAGTATTGATCTTTTCGAAATAAAATAGCAACAGAGTTACTCTGTGATTTTTACGCCGTGTAACTCAGTGGTTAAGCAATTTTAGAACTGAAAATCATTTTTATTTTGAGGAATCAAACTCAGACTCCAATACTTCTGTTATTTTTGGAAGTTTTTACATTATGGCTGAAAAAAGGAAAATCTGGCACTGGATTGCTCTGGTGATTTTATCATTAATCTGGGGAACCAGTTATATATTAATGAAAAAGGGACTTGAATCATTCACATCTCTACAGGTCGGCGCCTTAAGAATTTCAATAACATTTATATGCCTTCTGCCAATAGCAATCAGGAATTTACCCTATCTGAACAGAACCAACATTTTGTCAATCATAATTATAGGGTTATGCGGAAGTGTTATCCCGGCATTCCTGTTTCCTCTTGCTGAAACAAAAATCAGCAGTTCAGTTGCCGGAATGCTGAATTCTCTCAGTCCTGTTTTTACTCTGGTTTTCGGGATAGCTATTTATAATCGCAAGGCAATAAAAGCACAGATTGCCGGAGTATTTCTGGGATTGCTTGGAGCAACCGGGTTGCTTTACAGCGGATCTTTCACATTCAATATGTATGGTTTGCTGGTGGTTCTGGCAACAGTACTTGCGGGTATAAGCTCAAACGAAGTAAGCAGGGTAAAAGCTTTAAACGGATTAAAGATTACAGCTCTTTCTTTCTTTGTAACCAGCCCTCCGGCAATTATATATCTGGCCCTCTCTGATCTTTCAGCACCTATGCATACCGATAACTGGGTCAGAAATCTGTGTCTGATAGGGATACTGGCAGTTCTCGGAAGCGCAACAGCGCTGGGTATATATTATCTGCTGATCAGAGATACTTCTCCTATCTTTGCTTCTTCCGTAACATATTTTATTCCTATTATTGCTACTCTATGGGGAATTGCAGATAATGAACATTTTACTTCCTCCATGATAATCTCTGTTGTTTTTATATTTGCAGGAGTATTTATTATTAACAGACCTGACCTTTTTAAAAACAAGAGGCCAATTTCAGATGAATAGATATAATCTTGTCGGACTTTCAGTTATCGGAGGTGTTCTCTCAGGCCTGGCCTGGACAGGATGGTGTTCAGGACTAATCCTTCTGATTGCATTTGTACCCTTTTTCCTGATTGAAAACTATTTATTTGAGAATCCAAAAAGGTTTACACCAAATGCCTTCTTTCTGTTCATTCTTCCGGGTTTTGTGATCTTCAGTATAATTACCCTTGGCTGGATGAGAGTTGCAAGTATCACTGGTGCAATATGTGTTATTATGGGTTTGGCATTTTTAATGGCATTCGCAACCTGGATGGCTCATATCGTTCGTCTGAGGGCAGGGACTATGGCCGGTTTCGTTTCGATGATCACTTTCTGGCTGGCTTATGAATTTTTGAGTCTGAATGTTAGTATTGTTTCACCCTGGTTAAATCTGGGTAATGGTCTTTCAAAAGATATCCTTTTCATTCAATGGTATGATATTACAGGTACATCCGGCGGCTCCTTATGGATTTTATGTTCGAATCTTTTCCTTGCATTAATCATGGTCCGGTCCTTAACAAAAAAGAAAGAAAATAAAATTTATATAATTATATGGCTCGCTATTATAATAATTCCCTCAGCATTTTCAATTTACAGGTATAATTCGATCCATCCAAACCAGGAAAACGGATCAGAAGTTGTTATCATACAACCAAATACTGATCCTTACACCGAGAAATTCACTATTCCTTTCGAAGATCAGCTGAAAAAAGTTATCGCTCTGGCAAATACTGAAATTTCTGATAAAACGGAGTGGGTAATAACACCGGAGACAACAATTGATGACCCGGCAAATCTCGATGAGCTGTCAGTCAATAAATATATAAATATGATTGAAAGGATGATCAAACCTTACCCTGTTATAAATGTAGTTACAGGACTTGTTACTTACCGGCTCTACCCTGAAACAAAAGATCCGCCAACTGTGAGTGCAAGAAGAATAGATGCCTCAGGTCTGTATTATGATCATTTTAACTCCGCCATTCAGATCAGCAGCGGGAAGCCGGTAGGTATATATCACAAATCAAAACTTGTTCCCGGAATTGAAATGCAGTTTTCAAACGGCCCGGGTAGATTATTAACAAAGATATTGCCCTACCTGGGAGGAACCAAATGGGGCTATGGCACTCAGAAAGACAGGGTCTGCTTTGTACATACCGTCAGCTCCCTTAAGGCAGCACCGATAATATGTTATGAATCCGTCTTCGGAAAATTCGTAACCGATTATGTCAGCAAAGGCGCTGAAGCTTTATTCATAATAACTAATGACGGATGGTGGAAGAACACCAATGGATATAAGCAGCATCTGTTTTATGCCTCTTTAAGAGCAATCGAAACACGCCGGCCGGTTGTAAGGACCGCCAATACCGGGGTATCATGTATAATTGATATCAGAGGTAAAAGAACAAATGAGACTATCTGGTGGACAAGAGCAGTAATTAAAGGAGTGATTTACCCGGAGACCAGAATTACCCCCTACGTTAAGTACGGAGATTTCCTGTTATTGATTTCTGTTGTTCTTAGCGGACTTATTCTATTTGCTGTTTTTATAATTGTACCTGTAAGAAAAAAAATATTGCATTTATAATATTAGTGCAACTCTTCTGATATCCTTTTGTCTTTATAACCAAGTAAGTTTGTCAGGTGGATAATTTGGACATTTATATACATGCCCCTCTTTTAGAGGAGTGCAGGATGGGCAACAGCAGGGCTCAGTCCAGGCTTTATAACCAGTATTGCAAAGCAATGTATAACCTGGCATACAGGATATTAAATAACAGGGAAGATGCCGAGGATATGCTTCAGGAGGCTTTTATAGAATGTTTCAGATCTATTGATTCATTCAGGTTTGAATCAACTTTCGGAGCATGGCTTAAGAGAATAATGGTAAATAAATGCATAAATCAAATTAAGAAGAAGAAGATTGACCTTACACTTTACGAGACTCTGCCGGCAGTTGTTGATGTTGAGGAGGAGGAAGTTAAATACGATATGACGAAAATATTTGAAGGCATTGAATTGCTTCCCGATGGCTACCGTATTATTCTGACTCTTTACTTACTGGAAGGCTACGACCATGGCGAAATCTCTCAAATCCTCGGAATATCTGAATCGACCTCTAAATCACAATATTCAAGGGCTAAAGAAAAGTTAAGAACTATACTTTCAAAAAAATAACAAAATGGACAAACTTGAGGAACGTATAAGGAAGA
>Ga0302173_10001207_pt1 | contig 13086 bp, 25 predicted proteins | sample I_Fen_N3_1_FD_198785 | JGI IMG/M metagenome (GOLD analysis project Ga0302173, IMG submission 198785) | Peat permafrost microbial communities from Stordalen Mire near Abisko, Sweden - I_Fen_N3_1 | ecosystem: Environmental > Terrestrial > Soil > Wetlands > Permafrost | place: Sweden: Abisko... | reverse complement strand
TAATAACTTAATTGTTGGCAGGTTGCACCACTAACTCCGAATTCTTAAGGTGCCCAAATAAAAGAAATCATCATCGTTTCCAACTTTTCATGACATTATATTACAAGATATTATAATATTTACTTATTTTCTTATTATATCACCTACATATATAAATGTATACTTAATGATTATTATCCTTGATGTCAACACTCCGATATAATTAAATCATTATAATAATAAAGGGTGATCGAATGAACTTTAAAGAAAATATTAAGACTAGACGTTTAGAATTGAATCTTACATTAGAAGAAGTTTCAAATAAATTAGGCATAAGCAAGCCAACACTTCAAAGATATGAAAGTGGTGTAATATCAAATGTCCCTTTTGAAAAAGTTGAGAAGCTTTCAGCTATTTTAGATACAACCCCTACTTATTTAATGGAATGGAATGAAAAACAAGAAATTCATCTATCTGATGAATTGCAATCTACTTTTCTTTACTGAAATATTTTATTGGAACATAATCAGTTAACCATACTTTATTTTCAGACAAATAGAATTTACAGCCATCTTCATACATTTGCTGGCTATTAACTTTAAATACAACGAGTTCACCATGTCTTTTGCCTACTTTTGTAGCCGTCTCTATATCTGCTGATAAATGAACGTATTGTCGCTTTTGTTTCTTAATACCATCTTTACATATACTCTCACTAAATCTAGTTGCAGTTCCATGATATAATACTTTGGGTGGCTCTATAGCTAGCAATTCAAGGTTTACTGTAATTGAATGTCCTTGATTTGCTTTGATTTTAGTTTTATCATCATTAAATGAATATCTTTGTTTATCATCCTCTGCTAAAATTCTTTCAATATCCGAGATTGTTGCTTTATATCCTTTTTCATTTATTCCTTTAATTAAATCTGAAGTATTCATATATCCATATTGATCTAACGTTAATCCGATTTCTTCAGGTTTATGTCTCAGTACAAGACTTATAAATTTGCTGATTCTCATATCTTCTTTACTTATCATTATTTTTCTCCCTCTTCTAATTATAAAAATTCAACAGATTATTGATATATATTATTACAAATTAATTATAATTCCCTTGTCATAGTAGTTGTTTTACATAAAGGACAATTGATGGTATCAATTTTAGTTTCCATAGCTATACTTGATTTATCAACCACACATTTATAACCACAGTTAAAACAACTTAAAACCATATGATCTTTTTTAAACTTCATCGATTCTTTTTGATATAGTTCATAATCTGTTGGAAATATATTTGATGAGACCAATCTATGCAGAACCATCTTTTATTTATTATATATATTTTTTTAGTTTTTCCTTTGTATCTAAATCAGCAAAACATGCATTAATACTATTATAGTAGATTTGTTTATAATCTTCATAAGTAATATTAAATTCTTTAAATACTATACTACATTCTTTCGTCATACTTGTATCTGATACAGTTCTATTGTCAGTGTTCACTGTTATTTTTATTCCATCCTTGTAAAAATCATATATTGGATGTTCATTAAAACAATTCACTGCTTTTGTTTGTACGTTACTGGTTGGACACATTTCAAGAGTAATTTCTCTTTCCTTAACAATCTTATATGCTTCCACGCAATCCTTAATAAATACTCCATGTCCAATTCTTTCTGCACCTAAAAGTTCAACTGCTTCTAATACATTTCTACCTATTCCAGTTTCCCCAGCATGAATCGTTACTCTGTATCCATACTGTCTAGCTAATGCTATAGGTTCTACGAATTTTCCACAAAAACCTTCCTCTTCAGATGCACATAAGTCTATTCCAACAACTCCTCTTCCAATGAATTTCTTACCTTTTTCCACCACATCAAAAGCTCTATCTACGGGCATAGTTCTCATACATGACAATATTAAGTTTCCTTTTATATCATATTTTTCTTCTGCATACTTAATGCCATCTATCACGCTTTGTATTATTTCCTCAACGGTTAACCCTCTTACAGTATGAAGTAAAGGTGCAAATCGTACCTCCATATATTTCACATTTTCTCGTGCTGCATCCTCGAGAAGCTCGAAAGTAATTCTTCTTAGGCTCTCTTTTGACTGCATTACTAAATTAGGTATTGCAAATGCTTTCAAATATTCATCAAGGGATTTACACTCTAATGGAGCCGTAATCTCTCTTTGAATCTCGTCCTTATCAAAAGAAGGAATACCGATTCCCTCCTTCTTTGCTATATCAATTATTGTCTCCGGTCTAAGACTACCATCTAGATGGCAGTGGAGTTCAATTTTAGGTAAGTTTATAAAATTCATATTCTCCTCCTAATTCTTGTATATTATTAAAATTACAAAATCGTAAAAATAAAAAAAAATCCCTGATTACAAAGAAAATACAAATAATTGCATCTTCTTCGTAATCAAGAATTATTGGTTCCTGGTAGAGACCTCCAAACCATATTATTGGAGTTATACGAAACTTTAATTTAGTTAATTTTCTAATAGTATAATAAATTATATTTTTAATGTCAAGTCTCTCTTTCAAACGTTCAAATATATCCAGCTCAAATTCTACGTTATTTATTATATGGTTCACCGTATCATAAGTAAGTGATAACACTTTTAATACATCCGTTATTAGTATTACGAATTAAATCGTCTTTAAATAATTAATAATTTCTTCATCCTGTTTGTCTGTAGCATGTTCTACATTTTTACTTTCACACTCGGGACAATGTACTACTTTTATTCCTTCTTTAGATATTATTGCAAAATAATTGTTGCAATCCTTACACCTAAAATTAACATCATTCATATTTATCATCCTTCCTTCGTCAAATCTACATAATTAGCATTATTATATACAAATTTTTGTATTAACAAGATTTATCATAAACATTCTTCTTGAAACAAAATAAAAAGGAGAACCTCCTCCATCTGCACTTGGTTCTCCTCCATTACTTAAATGCATTATTAAGTTATATTAATTCAATCTCCCTAGTTTTGCTTATAGTTATTTTGAGCTTAGCATATGCAACAGTTTCTTTTGTTAAATTTATCAAACAATTCCATTCTTCTATCTCCTTTAAACAACAACTTATCAAACTTACAAATTACTATTTATATTACTCAACATTAAGTTAGAATTTATTCGCATAAACCACATTTCTTATATATTTCTAAAATTACAGGTTGCTTTCCTTCAATATAGAAATCTATATCTTCTGGATATTTAAAAGCCATATCTTTTTTTATTTCACTATATTTATCTCTATCTTCTTTATGTTGTCTTAAATAATCTCTAAATTTCATATGCCGACGCAACTCTTCATTGTCTTTATTGCATACATATAAATGATGTACCATTAAATGTGGCTTATTTTGATACTTAAATGTTTCCCTACCCGATATACCTAAATCTCCTTCATAAATATATCCTATTGATTCCAGCGCCTGTCTTACTTCTTCGAAATTTTGGTCAATCACAATATCTATATCAATAATTGGCTTTGCTGACAATCCTTCAACAGATGTACTTCCTACATGCTCAATCGAATTTATTTTTCCTGATAAAATTGCTAATAATTCATTTTTTATACGTTCAAATTCATTCTTCCATTCTAGATTATAATCTTCTACTATTACATGTTTCGTTCTCATCAAAATCTCCTCACTAAATTGGAATTTATAGATTAGAATAGTTTTCTAATCAGTTTAACAATTCCCTCAAATATTAATCCTATAAGTACATTTATTCTTCCAAAGAGCATGCCAATCATTATAATTATTAAAACACCAATTATACCTGTCACAATTTCCATTTAAATACCTCTTTTATAAATTAAAATCTAATACTTTTTCAAAAATAATATTATCATGCCACTCTCCATTTAATAATATATATTTTTCTTGTTTTCCTACAAATTGAAATCCATTTTTTATTAATACAATTTGAGAACTAATATTATTAGCTGATGTTCCAGCTTCTATTCTATGAAGTTTATGCTTCTTTTCAGCTTCTTCCAATATTAGTTTCACCGCTTTTGTAGCATATCCCTTTCCTTGGTGAACTTGCCCCATTCTATATCCTAACTCAGCTTTATTAAAACCACCTCTTTGTACATCGACTAAATTTACCCTTCCAATAATCTCATTTGCATTATTGTAGATTAAATACATATAAACTAACCCTTTTTCTTGTTCGTCAATTAACTCTTCCAAAATATTCTTAAAATTATCAATCTCATAATAATTATCTCCCCTTGATTGGCACGTATTTTCAAAAAAATCTCTATTTAGTAATTCAAATTTCAAAAGTTTATCCATATCTGAAACACTTAATAACTGTATTGATATTTCCATTCTTCTATCTCTCCATCTCATTTATACATATTTTTTTATTTATCACTATCTAAATGTAGTTCTTCTATTAATCTTTAATTGTTCTACAAATTATAATTTATCTTTCAATTCAACATATTTTCAAAATAACATACTTATCACTTCTCAAAAAAACAAGTTTTATTTACCGTCCCCAATCCCCGCTTCGTAGTATTATGCTAATTGGTATACGAATAAATATAAGTTAATTATTTTTCATATTTTATTTGAAATATTCAATAATAAATCGCAAAACTTATCATTTTCAGTATACTGCGGAAAATGTGCTGAATTCTCAAACCAAATAAATTTTTTATATGGAGCTTCCAGAATTTTATAATACTCTTCTACCAAAACTGATGGAGTAGTATAATCATATTTTCCTGCACAAAAGTAAACAGGAATATCAACTTTCTTTAAATCATTAAATAAATTAAATTCTTTATTTGTTCCCCATAATTTCTCTGCTGAAAGTTTATTTCCATATGCATATTTTATTGCATCTAATCCATTTGATTCTGGTGAAAACAAACATCCTTTAATTACATCTTTTGTAACATTTATATCATCTTTAAATGGTGAATATTTCTTTATAACATTCTCTTTTTCTAATGTTGCCTTTATCACATCTTTGCACTCAGCATTCTTCATACTTTCTAAATCATTTACAACACTACTATCTGTATTCTGTTTTGCTAAATCTATAGCGTATTCATATGATATACGCTCTCCTTCTTTCTGATTAACTACTTGTCCTACTCCAACATATGATAAAATTCTAGATGAATCACTCTTTATTATGTCCATTCCCAATTCAGTTGCCCATGAATGACCTATCAGAATTATCTTATCTTTTCCATAATTTTTGCATAAGTATTCTATTATTTCTTTAGCATCGTTTACTATTTGATTTTTTGTAAAATTATCTTTATCCATAAAAAAAGAGTATGCCTTTCCAGAACCTCTCTGGTCCCAATTTACAACTAAAAAGTTCTCCTCTAACTTTGGATTGATAATTTCTCCCATAACATATTTGTGCTAACCCTGGACCACCGTGTAAAAACAAGACAATAGGATTATCTTTATTAGTTCCTCTTATTAATAATGTTTGACTCTGACCACCAACTTTAATATCTACTAATTCACTAATACTTTTATTGCCATTTATACTTGGTGTGTATGTAGGCCTAACTAGAAATGTAATAAAGGATAATATAATTATAGCACTCACTCTTTTAATAGTTTTCTTTTTCATTTATTTTCTCCATATCACTTTTATTTTATTATTAGCCTAATGTACATAGTGGTTGGTGGAATGAGTATTCACCCGTTATAGTACCCAAAACTTTCTCTCTACTCCAAATGAACCTTTTTGATTGGCAATAAAGCACGTCCCTTTTTTTATTAATGATAAGACAAACTCTTTTTCGTCCTCTATTCCTTTGGCTATATAGGTATCCAATAAAGTAATATTCTTTAAAATTTCATTTTTATTTTGTACTAAAAGCATATTAATTCCTTCCTTAAGATGATTACTCGGTGTATTATATTTACTATATATTATACTAATATGAATAATGATAAGTTGATGAATATAATTTAATATCTATAGATTATGAAACTCAAACCCTTCTTCTGGCTCTCCTATTTCAAAACCTAGTACTACTGTTGCTTTCTTTTTAAAGAGTTCAAACCATGCATCCCATTCTTCTTGATGTAATTCCGAATAAAATTGCAAGCCACTAGATTCAATAGAAGCAGTAATTATTCTTTTGTCACTTTTTTGCCCATACCATTGAGGAATTCCATCGATAAAACCACTCCATACTGGCATTTCAAAATATAGTTGGGCTAACTTATCCCATGTATCTTCTGGTGATGAGTTATGAAGTTTTCTATATAATAAATAGATTCTATTACATTACTTATATCTGCATCCTTAATTAGAATTACGCATTAAAAAAATCGCAAATTCAATACTTGAATAATGCGATTTTACAATCTGTTATTTAATTTTATTGATTTATGATAAAAGAATATTACGTTACAAGTATAGTCTTTAAATCTATATTACTAAATAACTTTACTAAATATAAAAAGTCAGCAATTAATACTTACTTTTTCTTTCCTACTACTTACCTGGTCTTGGAGCTATAAATACTTCTGTTTTACCAAGTACTACAAGTTTATTATTCGGTTGCAAAGGCACTAAATTAAAACTTTTTATACTTGGTGATAATCGTAGAGATTGCAATATAACATAATTTTCATTGAAAATAATTACATAGGCATCCTCTGTTGAAGAGACATTTGTAATATTATAAAGATTATCTGGTGAAATATTGAAATCAGACAATGTATAAACGCCTTCTTTCAAAACATTAGTAGGAATTACAGCAAAAGTTGTAATTCCAAAAAAACTAAATGATAAACATAAAGAAATTAAGAATAAAACAATAAATTTCTTCATTACACACCTACCTTTCGGATATATTATGTGTAATAAATATTATAATATTCGCGTATGTTTCTAATTTAGAAATACGTGCTTACACCGATAATTATCAATTTACATCTTTCTACTATTGTAAATACCGCATTATTCAATTTTCAAAGATCAATTTTTTATGTTACACAAAACTTAGTTGAAAATAACTTAATTGTGCTTTTATCCAAGGCTCGTACTCTTCCCAACTACAACTTTTATATATTTTTCCATTAACCCATCTAGCAAAATGTTTAAGTCTTAAGTCTTTCTTTTGGTTATAAATCATTACATATGGATCAACCTTAAAATCTCTTAACTTTTTAAATCTATAAAAATCTTCTTCAAAGGTTGTATTAAACCCAACTAGCATAAAACACATATGCCTATAAGGTTTAATATATTTGCTTAATGTTTTAATTCCTTCAATAACCTTATCTTCAAATGTCATCAAGTCCCACGCATAATGAAATGACCTAAGATGTTTAACTTCACTCATAGCCTTTGCAATATCATCTGTCATAAGCCTAATATCACAACCTTGGTTAATATCTACAATTAAATTTCTATCTCTTATCTCATGCAACTTATCAATCACTAATGGATCTGCAGTTAAGTTATTATCATGAAGTATTAAAACATTGCTTTTAGGATTAATTAAATCCTTTATTTCAGCAACATCTCTAAACTTACCTTCCTTCTTTGGTACAAAGCAGAAACCACATTCTCTTACACAACCTCTACTGGTAAATCCCATCCATGCATTAACTATCTCTGTAGCCTTTTCAAGTTTACGTTGCTTAGTCATTATTCCTCACATACGTGCTGCTATCATTTCAGCAAAATATAACTCATAATCAGGTTTCATTCTCTCTATCACTGGATTAAGTTCTTTCTTTATGTCCCAACCAGTACCACCAATCTCAATTCTATCTCCATATTGCTCCTGGAGCTTTGAACATATATCCTTTGATCTAGTGAAAATTGCACTTGCAAATATCCTTTCATAATGTTCATTTGGTTGTACAAATTCCACTCTCTCACCTAAATTTTTATAATAGCTACTTAGTTTCATTAATGCTAAATTAGGAATTTTTGAATCAACATCTATTAATCCTATGGCCAACTTTCCCACTATATTCACTTTACTACGTCAAATCTACATTATAAGAATAAACTTCTCCCTTTCTTAATCAGACCATATAACCCATTATAATCCTTATTTTTCAATTATATAATAATTATCTATTTATAGTAAATATAAAAATTTCTACAAAAAAATAAATGTAAAAACATTCATCTATGTTGCTACATTTCAATCACTTAAATATTTTCTTTTTGCAAATAATTTATCCCATAGCTAGCATCCGTAAAACTTCCTCGCACTGTGTGAAAGCGACTATGCCAAATATAAAATTTGAAGAATTTCTTCTCCAGACATAATTCCCACATTTTCAGGCAGCTCAAACTCCTATATTGATTTGCCCCTCAATAATGCCCTCATTTTTCATATTTACCTCTTTAAAATTATTGAATTACTCATTTTAATAAAAATTATTAAATTTTTTTCTATGAATAATGTAATAATTCAAATCCCAACATATATCCTCTATGAAAACAAAATGAAAGGAGATGAATCACATGGCTGTAAATAAAGTTGTAAATGGAACTACTCTTAGTATTGAAGTTCAAAAAGGAGTGGATAAAGCTGGTGATGCTTTGTACACTAAGAAAACTTTTGCCAATGTCAGAAATGATGTATCAGAGCAAAATGCTTATGATGTTGCAGATGCTATCAAAGCTGTTTTAGAAGCAAGTACTAGAAATACTTCTCTAACTGTATCTTCTGACTTAATTAAAGCCTAGTAAGTCACAACGTCCGACTGAAAATCATCTTAAATCAAAGAGATTACACAGTAATCTCCTCATTAACTGTTAACTGAACGAAAGGAGGTGAATCTTATGGAATATACTTTATCAATGACTTTTTTGACTGCACTTGGTGTTAAGTCAACTTTAAGTATAAGTGGTGTTAAATCTACTATTACTTCAGCTGAAGCAAATGCTTTAATGGACACGATCATCGCAAAGAATATATTCATAACAACTACTGGCGCTCTTACTAAAAAGGAAGGTTCTCAATTAACTGAAAGAAAAGTAACTAAGTATGATGTAGCTTAGTATTTGTTTTAAAGATAGAAGCTTGTCTCAAATTTATAAGGGACGAGCTTCTATTTTTTATATTTGGAGTAGTTATTGTGTATTCCTCCTTCGCTTACTTTAATTTATACCTTGAGGGTACATTGTGACCCTTGAGGTTATAAGTTCAACTAAGATTCATATGGCGAAAAAACCACCTTAATCAAGTTTCACTTGATGACTCCTTAATCTTTTTCCTTATAAAATCAATACCTTTTTGAAATACCATTGTTTTTATATTTATCTTAGTTTCTCCACTAGGTACAGTATATTTTTGCTCCAACACTCGAAAATACCTACAATCTACATACTGTTGATAAGGAATATTATTTCTATCGAAGACTTTTTCAGCCCTTAACAAGGAAAACAAATTATTTCTTCCCATACCTCTAATTCCAAGAACTTTTGCAACCTGTCCCATCTCTACACTCTCGTTAGACCTTGCAACATCATCATAAAATTGTCCTTTTGGTTCTAATACTTTCACTTTATTTTCAGCTTCTAACCTTGCTGCCTTTTCTTCTTTTAACTTTGTAGCTGCTGAAATAAGTGAATCAGGATTATCTAATAATTCATCTGTTGCATACATTCCTGTTTTTCGTATACAAGGCAAAACCTCATCAAAAATCCATGATTCAAATTTTTCTGCTCCAGGCAACTCAGATTTAGTAATTAACCTAAATACATCTCCTTCAGGTATTAATGCCACACATTGCCCACCTTCTTTAAAGCTGTCGTGTTTCACGATACCCTTACAATGCCTTAAAATTGCATCCCTTGTATTAACATACCCCAAACATTTTGCAATATCTTTTCCAATGGCATAATCTTTATTATTAACTTTTACCCATCTTATTTCGCCAAATCGATTATCTTTAAAAATTTGCAAACCATCCATCTGCTATCTCCTTTTTACAGATTTTACATTAAGGCACAATCAAATAAATAACAAGTCCATCTCATAGCAGCTTTGGACTTGTTATTTATTTTCATGTGCCTAAAATCTCTTTGCTATCTCAGCTGAAGTATGAACTCCATCTGAAAAGTTTCACTTAAGTCTATAGTTATTATTCATGTCCTTCTCAATCTCTACAACATAATCCTTACACATTTCGTACAGCCTAGACCCAACACCTTCATCAAAAGCTAATAATCTATCAATAGAAAATTCGCTGCTTACAATTACAGGTAAGAAATTAAGATACCTGTAATTAATAACCTCAAACATAATATTTATGTCACTCTCATTAATTTTGCCTTTGAAGAGGTCATCAATAAGCAGAATCTCACATGTTTGATAGTTTGAAATCAATTTACAGTAATATTCAGCATCTAGCATATTTTGCTTTATCTTAGTAATTACATCACGATAAGGCATATATACAACTCTAGTTTTCTTTTTCAAAAAGTTTATTGCAAGTGCAACTGAGAGGTGGGTTTTGCCACTTCCAACTTGGCCACAAAATAGAATACTATTGCGCCGTTCACTTCTTACTTCTTCAAAATCTTGATAATAAGCTATTGCAGTATCTTTTGCTCTTTCTGCAGATGCATTCCATGCTTCAAAATTAGAAAATTTATGTTTGCACATCTCTGTATTTATTCCACATGACTTCCACTCATTCTTTAACTTTTCTATTTTTCTACACTCACAAGTTACAGCAAGAGGTTGGGCATGCTCCTGCCTAATTAAAACCCAGCCAGTATCTTGGCATTCATCGCACTTAACTGAGGATCGAAATCTTGTATTTCGCTCTCCGAAGTTATCCAGCGAACGCATGTGAGTCGGATTTCCTTCAGATGAGTCCTTCTTCTGCACCTTTTCGTTCAGCTTCTGTGAGTTTTCTTGATTCCTTTGGCTTAAATCCTGTAAATTCATTTTTATCTGCTGCGTTATTCTTTCCAGCGCTTCTAAACCCATTTTTAATCTCCTCTCTTTGGTTTGGATACCCTTCTTTTCTCCAATTTTTTAGTATCCCATTAATGTATGTCATATTAGGTTTATTTACTTCTATAGCCTTATTTACAGCCATCTTTACACTTTCATATCCATGCATAGAAATAGCTAATTTAACAGACCCTAAATTAAGGCCACCACAAATTCCAGTTATATTTTCATAATGCTTTAATAAATTAGCTATAGCTTGATTATCAATATTTTCATTGGTTTCTGCTGAATGTGATGAATCAGAAACCTCAATTAAATTATTCCCCTCTTCATCCTCCCTATTAAAATCACTCTCAGTCTCTATCTTCTTCTCCATCTTCTTCTTTTTCTCTATCTTATTCTGTTCCATTACAGTAATGTTACAACTTGGATTATTATCATTACATGTAGCATTACAATTACTATTATCACTGCAATCATCATATTCTTTTGTTTTTATTTCTTTATTATCAGTCTCATCTATAATATTATGGTTAACGTGAACAACTTCTTCATTAAGAACATAAGTATTTTCTTTACCTTCTTCAACTGAAATAATCTTATCATTATCTTCTTTATAATTTGCTACTTTAATTTCTTTATTTTTAGCTCTATGTTTTGCAACTCTTCTGCTATTTTCACTTCTAAGCCTTTCCATCCCCTCAACATTTTGATGCTTTTCCCAATTCTTAATTTTGAAAGTCTTATCTTCTGTAACTTCAATCATTTCTAATTTTTTTAATACTTTAGTAGCAAATTTTACATCATCTATACTTCTATTAAATTCTATTGCAAGAGTTTTAATGGTATACGCTATATTATAAGTAATGTATAAATGACCACCACGATTTGCTTTCCCAGCTAAAACAAGAAGTCTTGTCCAAATACAGATGATCAAATCTCTTTTATCCATATTATCAATTATCTTAAGCTTTGTATCATCAAACATATTAACTTCAAATTTAACCCATTTAGCCTCTGCCATACTTATTACTCTCCCACACATAAAATTTTTTGAATTTTTCAAGACCATCAAAAGATGGAGTAACTTCTATTAGTCTACAGGTAAACACATAGTATTTTAAAACTTTAAAATTCACCATTACTCCTCTCTTTCATTATTTAATTAGAATCCCTCTATGCTCTTGCAGCTTCTTCCCCTTATTCCAATCATAATAAATACATTGCTCCACCTGCTTTACAGGAAAGTTTTCTCCTAGCATTTCAATGCATACTTTTGTGTCTCTTGGTACTTCTCTTAATATTTCTATTAGATCATTAGCTGTCATCCCTACAAATTTTCTTATCATTTAAATCCCTTCTTTCTAATGTTTTTAATAATATTTCCTAACTAATTTATCCTTTATTATTCTTCAACTAATAATTCTACTACTTCAATATTTAATGCCTTGGCTATTAGTCCAAGACTTTTCATGGATGGATTTGAAGATCCATTAATTATCTTAGATACCGTAGATCTTCCGAGACCTGATTTCTTGACTAATTCATTAACTGATAAACATTCATTTGCCTGAGCAATTCTCATTTTGCTTACATTAATATTCATTCTTACCTCTTTCACACATTTGTATTATTTTTCCATATTTTTATTATATGAATACATACGTATGAAGTCAATACCACAACGAATATTTTTTAACTTTACTGTTTACATTTGTATGAACTTCTAATAAAATATTCTTAGGAGATGATATAGATGGTACTAGGAGAGAAAATAAAGTTTTATAGAAAGAAATTGAATTTGTCTCAAGAAGAGTTTGGAATTAAGTGCAATTTATCTAGAAATGCTATTTACAATTATGAAAATAATAAGCGAACTCCAACAATAGATATTCTATTGAAAATAGCAGAAGCTTTAGATATGTCAGCCTCTGACTTATTAGATACTAGTGATAGTGTAAATCCTTATGCAAATAAATTAGAACTTCTTAAAGCCATAGATAAAGATATTAAGAATACTATTGATGTTGAAGACGAGAAAAGTAATCAATATGAATTTGAAATGAATGAAATATATAACAAATACTTTTTTGATTCATTTAACTGGAAAACAATAAAAATGAAACCCCATGAGTATTTTAAGTTT
>Ga0302173_10001205_pt1 | contig 13103 bp, 11 predicted proteins | sample I_Fen_N3_1_FD_198785 | JGI IMG/M metagenome (GOLD analysis project Ga0302173, IMG submission 198785) | Peat permafrost microbial communities from Stordalen Mire near Abisko, Sweden - I_Fen_N3_1 | ecosystem: Environmental > Terrestrial > Soil > Wetlands > Permafrost | place: Sweden: Abisko... | reverse complement strand
TTAGCAGGCCATGGGGCATCACTTAAATAAGATGCTAATTCTAATGTCCAATACATCTGTTATCTGTTTAGTTTGTGCAAAAATAAATTTTTTACTGAAAAAGACAAGTAAATTTTGATTTATTTTAGTAAAATTTAAGAACGTCTCTATTTAGTGTACAGTTTTCAGTGCCAGTTTTCAGTTTTAAAACTGAAATTTGTTACTGATTGCTGTGTTTTTTAGTATTCAGTTTTTGATTCCAGTTTGCAGTCTGAAAACTTAAAACTGTGACTGTTTTACTTCTTTTTTGAAGTATTCAGCTTTCAGCGCCGTTTTCAGTGTAAAACTGTGACTGCGACTGTAAACTGTTTACTTTCTCGGAATCCATTTTACTTCATCCGCTTTTAAGTCTGAGGACAACTTCCGTGCCAAGACAAAAAGGTAGTCAGAAAGTCGGTTTAAGTACTTGATTGCGATTTCAGGAACCTGTTCATTATGGCTTAAATGTACTGCCAAACGCTCTGCGCGACGGCAAATACAGCGTGCAATATGACAATGTGACACGGTAGGATGTCCGCCTGGCAAAACAAAATGAGTCATTTGCGGAAGACTTTCTTCCATTTTATCAATTTCGTTTTCTAATAATTCGATATCAGACTCTATGATTCCAAGGTTTTTCAATCGAAGTTCACCGTTTTTTAAAACTTCTTTTTCTGCCGGAGTGGCTAAAATAGCTCCAACGGTAAATAATCTATCCTGAATTTCGATTAAAATAGTTTTATAATGCGCATCCATTTCCTGATCGCGAATGAGTCCTATATAAGAGTTCAATTCGTCAACAGTTCCGTAACTGTCAATACGAATGTGATCTTTAGGAACGCGCGTGCCTCCAAAAAGAGCTGTCGTTCCTTTATCTCCGGTTTTCGTGTATACTTTCATTTTTTTTTAAGATGCTAAGTTTCTGAGATGCTAAGTGACTAAGTTTTTTTAGATTTAGAAAATAATCTAAAATCTAAAATCAGAAATCTAAAATTATTTACTTGTGTCGCTTTCAATCAATCCGTCACGCAAACGTATTACGCGATGCGCATAAGCTGCGATGTCTTCTTCATGGGTTACCAAAATAACGGTGTTTCCCTGAGCGTGGATATCACCAAAAAGCTTCATGATTTCTACAGAGGTTTTACTGTCTAAGTTTCCGGTAGGTTCATCGGCCAGGATAATGGAGGGTTTATTGACCAAAGCTCGGGCAATGGCAACACGCTGGCGCTGACCTCCTGATAGCTGATTCGGCTGGTGATCCATCCTGTCGGCAAGATTTACTTGTTTTAGAACTTCAATCGCGCGTTCGTTGCGTTCAGATTTTGAATATCCTGCATAAATCATCGGTAGGGCAACATTATCTAAAGCGGTAGTTCTGGGCAAAAGATTAAAGGTTTGAAATACAAATCCAATTTCTTTGTTTCGAATTCCGGCCAGTTCATCATCTTTCATCTGGCTCACATCTTTTCCATTCAATACATAATGTCCGGAGGTTGGCGTGTCCAGACAACCTAATAAATTCATTAAAGTTGATTTTCCGGATCCTGATGGCCCCATTAAAGCTACGTATTCGCCTTTGTTGATTTCTAAATCTATACCTTTTAAGACATAGACGATTTCGTTACCTAATACAAAATCTCTTTTGATGTTGGTTATTTTAATTAATGGATTTGCCATTTCGATTTACAATTTTGGATTTAAAAGTACAAAACACTTTTCAATAAACGATAAGTAGCCTGAAATTGATTTTTGTTACAAAACAACTGTATATAAGGCTTTGCTTTCCCGAAGCAATACTTTTTACTATTATTATATTTCATTGATTGAAAAAGTTGTTATATGATTATAAAATGATTTTACATAATTATCATATTTTTAAATTTTTATTGAATTATGTTAATTTTAAATATTAAAAAAATGATAATTATTTATTTTTATTTAAAAATTTAACTATATTTGTTATCTAATCTTAAATAATCAGAATTATGAAAAACATACAATTATTGTCAGGAATTGCATTTATTGCATTAGTATTTACATCGTGTAAAGATGAAAAACAGGAAAAAGCTCAAAAAACAGTCGATGCTTATGTAGCCTACGTAGATTCGGTTAAAAATGTAAAAGCCGATGATTTAAAAGCCGATTGGAAAGATGTGGAAGCTGAATACGACAGAAAAGCTGCAGAAGCTCAAACTGCACTTGCCGATCTAAAAGACAATTCAGCAGCAACACAAAAAATAAATGAGAGTAAGCTAAAATATGAAGAGTTTAAAAATGAAATGACCACCGTTTTTGCCCCTCCGGCTCCAAGCCCAAAACAACAATTAAGAAACGCCTTATTTGGTGAAGGAAAAATTGGCGATGATATGAATTTTGACTGGGTAAACGCTAAAAATATTCATAGTGTATACCAACAATTTGTACATACAGTTGAAGATAACAAAGATAAATATTCTCGTGAAGACTGGGATGAAGTAAAATTAATGTATGAAGCACTTGACAGCCGTAAAAATACAGTTGAAAAAGAAGGTCTTACATCTGAAGACAATAGAAAAATTGCAGGTTTGAAAGTGAAATTTGCTCCAATGTACACTCTTAACAGAATGGGAGCTAAATCAGAAGAAAATAAAGCTGCTAAAAAATAATTAAGTAAATTGAATTAGTATTAAAAAGGCAATCAGAAATGATTGCCTTTTTTTATGCCCTAATTACAAAGTGTTCTTTTTCCTGCTCGTACCTGAAAAACACAAATCCCCATTGAAAAGTATCAATAGTTACGGTAACTTTTGGATGATCCTTAATCGTTTCCCAGGCGTCTTCCATTTCTGGTGACCAGTGAATATCATCGAATATCCAAACCGAATCATTTGTGATAGTGGTTAATAGAAGATCGAAATAGGCTAAGGTTGCTTTTTTCGAATGATTGCCATCAAAATAGATCAGGTCGTAATCTGTCGATTGCAGATTTGTATGAACTAAAAAGTCTTCAAATTCGGTTATAATGGTGTCAACGTTTTTGCAATCAAAATTTTCTAAATGGTTTTTTACAACATTTCCGGTTTCCGGACAGCCTTCGAGTGTAATTATTTTTGCTTTTGGATTTCCTAATGCTAATGCAGAAGTAGCTAAACCTAATGAGGTTCCTATTTCTAGAACGTTTTTAGGTTGGAAATAATGGGTAACTCTAAAAAGTAACTCAGCACGTTTTGGAGAAATCCCTGCGGTTTTGGCTATTTTAGATATTTGTCTTCTGTTCGATTTAAATACTTTTGAACCTGCGCCAAAATCCGTTACTTCGATAAAGCTTTTATTTTCTAAAAGCGATTTTCGATAGTTTTTCAGGATCGAATATTCAGGTTTTGTTTTTTTGTCGTAAAAACATTTGGTCAATAAATTAAATACGAATGGCGAATGCACTGCGTGTTCGTTTTTTGAATTCCAAAGGAATTTTAAATAAGATTTTATCTGAAATAGCATAGAAATAGTTACATCTGAATGCGAAGATAGTAAGATAATGATCAATAGTCAAAAGGGAAGACTTTGTTACTTTCTGTTTAAGATCTTTCAGAGTTCAAAAACACTATATTTGCGAACTTTAATTTAAGCTAATAGTAATACGTTTTTTATGATGTTGAAGGAAGAAATAGAAGGTACAAGCAAGATATCTTCTGAAGAAATTAATCGATGCATTGCTATTTTAGCACAATTGAATACTAATACAGATCAGATATTTGATATTCCGAAAGAGCAACGAATCGCTCTGATTAAAGAAGCCGGAATGTTCTCGCGACCTGATCGCGATGAGTTTTCGAGAAGGATTAAGGACGGAGTACTTGCCGCGAAACGTAAAAAAGAAAAGAAAGACAAAACCGCTCGTAAAGAAACCGGAATTCGTCATGCGCGTGAAGCCAGTATTTTTGTGGCTCCTAAGTTATTGGCTCTGAATGATCTGGCCCACAAAGAACAATTAGAACTTGAAACTCCAAGAAATTGTTACGTTTGCAAAACTGAGTTTACCAAAATGCATCACTTTTATGATACGATGTGTACAAATTGTGGTGATTTTAATTATGCCAAACGTTTCCAAACGGCCGATGTAAAAGGACAGGTTGCTATTATAACAGGTTCTCGTTTAAAAATTGGTTATCATATTACCCTAATGCTTTTGCGTGGCGGAGCGACAGTTATTGCTACAACTCGTTTTCCGGTCGATTCGGCTTTGCGTTTTGCCAAAGAAGAAGATTTTATGGATTGGGGGCATCGCCTAAAAATTCATGGTTTAGATTTAAGACATATACCAAGTGTGGAGATTTTTTGCAATTTTATTGAGCAAAAATACGAGCGTTTAGATATTCTGATTAATAATGCAGCTCAAACCGTTAGACGACCTGCAGGGTTTTATTCGCATTTAATGCAAAATGAAGAATTGCCAATAAGTGCACTCCCAAAACAAGCGCAGGAATTATTAGGAGATCATCTTAATTGTCTCGATGAATTGAAAATGCTGACAAGCGGAGCTTCATCCAACGAAAATATGCCGGTAACGTGGCACGGACCTGAACCCGGAATTGGTTTGCGAGCTTCAGCGCAATTGTCACAAATTCCTTATTCGTTTGATAATGCATTGGTTGCTAATGAGGTATTTCCTGAAGGAGAACTGGATGCCGATTTACAACAAGTTGATTTACGTAAAACGAATAGTTGGCGTTTGCGTTTAGGTCAAATAGAAACTACTGAAATGATCGAAGTACAATTGGTCAATTCTGTTGCGCCTTTTGTATTGTGCAATCGACTTTCGGAAGTAATGAAAAAAGACAATACAGGGAAAAAACATATCATTAATGTTTCGGCAATGGAAGGGAAGTTTCATCGCTTTTTTAAAGAAGATCGTCATCCGCATACAAATATGGCAAAAGCGGCTTTGAATATGTTAACACATACATCATCCGGAACTTTAGCCAAACATGGTATTTTTATGAATGCTGTTGATACCGGTTGGGTAACGGATGAAGATCCTGCCGAATTGGCCAAAAAGAAACAGGAATTAGAAGATTTTCAACCTCCATTGGATATTGTTGATGGCGCTGCACGCGTTATGGATCCTTTATTTGACGGTATCAATACAGGAAAGCACTGGTGCGGAAAGTTTCTGAAAGATTATAACCCGATTCCCTGGTAGAATTAGTTTTCAGTCTCTGTCGCAGTTTTCAGTTATTGGCTAAATAAATAAAAAAAGAAAACACGAATTTCACGAATTTACACAAATTTTAATTCGTGATAATTCGTGAAATTCGTGTTTTAAACAAATAGATTATCTGTATAACCCGTTGGGTGTAATTCAAAAAAATAATAATTTAACACATAGAAATATAGGTTTTAGATGTTTAAAAGAGTCCGAAAAAAAGAAACTAGTTTCTTCACACATAGCTATGTTTGTTAATGTGAGTGAAACGCCTTTTATAAGTTTACAAAATCTATGATTCTATGTGTTAAAAATAATTTCATCCAACGGGTTATCTGTATATATTTACTCCATTATTTGCTTGCCATTGCTGTTCAAAGTATTCAGCATCTTCGTTATTACGAGTGTGAACTCCTAATACAACGTGACCGTCTTTTATTCCGTCTTCATACACTTTTGCTCTGTCTTCCGGAATTCCAGATCCTACAAGAGCTCCAATTAAACCTCCCGTAATACCACCAGCACCAGCACCTGCTAATCCTGCAGCAAGCGGACCAGCAATAATAAGTCCTAATCCGGGAATTACAAGACTGGTTCCTAAAGCTGCAACAACACCTACAATCGCACCAATTGTTCCTCCAATTGCAGATCCTGTTCCGGCAGTTTCAGCTGCTCTTGTTCCTAATTCTGAATGATCATCTTTATCAGAGTAATGTTTTTTTCTGGTTTCATCTGACATTATCAGATTGATTTCATCTTTTGTGTAGCCTCTATCGTTCAAAGTGCTATAAGCTCTTTCAATACTGTCTCGATCTGAAAACATTCCAGTCAATACTTCGCGTTTCGTTCCGTCAGGATTATGTAAATTTTCCATTTTATGTATATTTAAATGTGAATTAATTTTCACTTTAACAAAGCTCGTAAAATAGACTAACTATCTTTTACACAATTTTTTAGAATCATTACATGATGAAATTTTTGTTTTTAAAATTGATTACGACTTTTTGCTATTTTTTCATTTTGACTATTTATACAAAAAGAAAGCCACAACAAAAATTAATTCTGGTGTGGCTTTTATATGAATTATAAAGTTGTTGTCTTAGTTTACTTTAATCAATTTAATGTCAAAAATAAGAACTGCACCTCCAGGGATTTTGTCTCTACCGCTGTTTCCGTATGCAAGTCTTGAAGGAACTAAAAGAATACCGCTTCCTCCGGTTTTGAAAAAAGGAATTCCCTCTGTCCATCCTGGTATAACTTCGAACAAATTAAAAGAAAGTCCATCTGAACTACTTTGATCAAATACAGTTCCGTCAGTAAATGTACCTCTGTAGGCTACAGTAACATTTGATTTTGCAGTAGGTTGAGTTCCTGTTCCCGGAACATCAATTACATAATACAAACCAGATTCCGTTTTTTGAGCTGTTAGATTCTTTTTTGCAATGTAATCAGCGATTTCTTTGTCGTTTTCGGCAGTATAATCTTTTTGGTCGTCTTTTGAGCAAGAGATAAAAAGCGTTAATGCCAGTAATGAAGTTAAAAGGTATTTCATAAAATGTGGATTTTTAAAAACGCTAATATAATAAAATTTAGTTTTTTGGTTTCACGGAGATTCACAAAGAAAACACAAAGATTCACAAAATAAAAACTTAGCGTAGCTCTGCGTTTTCTTTGTGAATCTCTGTGTAACAACTATCCTTCAATCTTAGCAGAAAGCTCAAACCAACGTTCTTCTTTCTGGTCTATTTTATTGATGATGTTTTGTAATTCGTTGGCTTTTTTCTCGATATCAGCGTCGGCCACTTTTCCGTCAGAGAATAATTGTTCGATCTTCGTTTTATCGATTTCCAGATCTTTAATTTCTCTTTCGAGTTTTTGATATTCTTTTTGTTCGTTGAAAGTCAGGTTTCCTGTTGGATTGTTTTGTTTCCAGTCTTTCTTTTCGGCTTTGTTTTCTTCTTTTTGAGCCACATCGGCACTGTCTTCGTAAGCCCTGAAGTCAGAATAGTTTCCTGGGAAATTTTCAATGACTCCTTGTCCTCTAAATATGAATAGATGATCGACAATTTTATCCATAAAATAACGGTCGTGAGAAACCACTAATAAACATCCCGGATAATCTAAAAGGAAACTTTCTAATACATTTAGCGTAACAATATCCAAATCGTTTGTTGGCTCATCCAGAATCAGGAAGTTAGGATTCTGAATCAATACCGTACATAAATACAAACGTTTTAATTCTCCACCACTTAATTTTTCTACAAAGTCATATTGTTTTTTAGCATCAAAAAGAAAACGCTCCAGCAATTGTGAAGCCGAAATCATTCTTCCTTTTGAAAGCGGAATAAATTCTCCGTATTCTTTAATAATATCAATTACACGTTGTCCTGGTTTCGGATTGATTCCGGATTGTGTATAGTAACCAATTTTGATCGTTTCTCCTTTTACCACGCGGCCACTATCTAACGGAAGTGTACCAGTTAAAAGATTCAGGAAAGTAGATTTTCCGGTTCCGTTTTTACCGATAATTCCAATACGTTCTCCGCGTTGAAAATCAAAACTAAAATTGTCCAGAATAACATGATCCTTGAATTTTTTAGAGATTTTGTGAAGCTCGATAATCTTGCTTCCCATACGTTCCATATTAATTTCAAGTTCGACTTTGTTTTCACGACGACGACTTTGCGCTTGTTCTTTAATTACATAAAAATCATCCTGACGCGATTTCGATTTTGTCGTTCTCGCTTTTGGCTGACGGCGCATCCATTCTAATTCTTTAGTAAATAGATTTTTTGCTTTGTCAACGCTGGCATTTTCAGAGGTAATTCTTTCCTCTTTTTTCTCTAAATAATAAGAGTAATTTCCTTTGTATTGGTATAATTTTCCGTTGTCCAATTCGATGATTTCATTACAAACACGTTCCAGAAAGAAACGGTCGTGCGTAACCATAAACAACGTAATGTTTTCTTTGGCAAAATAACTTTCAAGCCATTCGATCATTTCAAGATCAAGGTGGTTGGTAGGCTCATCCAGAATCAATAAATCAGGGCGATTGATTAGGATAATCGCCAATGAAAGACGCTTTTTTTGTCCACCCGAAAGATTTTTTACTTTTAGTTTAAAATCTTCCAGTTTTAGTTTGAAAAGAATTTGTTTGTATTGCGTTTCAAAATCCCACGCATTATGTTGGTCCATTCCGTCAAAAGCTTTTTGATACGCTTCTTCGTCATCCGGATTTTCAAGTGCTTTTTCGTATTTTTCAATTACTTTTAAAGTCTCATTATCAGAGGCGAAAATACTTTCTTCGATAGTCAGTTCTTCCTGCAAGTTGTTGTTTTGCGATAAAAAAGCCATTTTAATGCCTTTTCTTAAAACTACCTGACCAGTATCTGGTTCGTCTAAACCATTAATAATGCTCATAATGGTTGTTTTTCCAGAACCATTTTTGGCAATAAAAGCAATTTTTTGGTCTTTATTGATTCCAAATGAAATGTTGTCAAAAAGCGTTTTTTCGCCAAACGACTTCGATATATTTTCTACAGATAAGTAATTCACTATAAACTAGGTGTTATAAATTATAAGTTAGTAATGTTTTGCAAAACATAACTTTTTTGCAAAAGTAAACTTTTATATGGCTATTTGCGAATTATTTATGGAGATAGGAATTTAGAACCGGACTTAAATCAATGTGATGAATTTGCTGCGGAACATTAATAATAGGTTTTCGAACCAAAGATTCATTGGTAAGATAATAATGTAAGCCATCTTGAGTCGTGATTCCTTCTATTTGAAGAATGGGAAATTTTAAGGTAATCTTGCGTTTGTTACCGGATAAAAAATCATTGTTTTTATAATCGTATAAAAGATATAAAAATGGTTTCCCTATTTTAGAATAACCACAAAGAGCAACGAGATTTTTTTGTTCTAAATAAGTAGCGCCCGTTATCAAACCTTTTGTGTCAAGTGTGTGTTTTAGCTGTGCAACGTGATCGCCCGATTGGTTGGGTAAAGCATAAATACTAGTTCGGGAAGAATTCCATTGTTTGGTAAACAAATAAATGCTGTCTTTTGAAACGATAAAGGCTTCACAATCAAAATTGGTTTTATTTGGTTTTTGAGCAGATAAATCAGTTTGATCAGAATATCGAAATGAAATGGTTTCAATAATTGGATTTCCTTCTAAAAATGATTTTTTTTCAATTTTTAGAATTTTCAAATCTGTCCTGTTTCCCGAAGCGTTATTTCCGAAATCTCCAATATATAAATGTGTGTTGTCCTGAGCGATTTCTTCCCAGTCATTATTGATTGCTTGATCCAGAATAATTTTTTTATGAATTTTTCCTAAAGTATCCAATCCGTAAATGGTTTTGTCGTGATCGTCATTATGAGTCCATAATAAATGGTCGAAAGCAATTAATCCTGAAGTTTCACGAATAGAATCACTTAGTTTAATCGAGTACTCAGGTTTTATTTTGAAATTTTTATACAAGCAGCTTCCATCATTTACTGTTGCGTCGGGATTATAATTTTTAGAGAGAGGATCTGTACAACCCTTAATTTGTGCATAACCTGATGATGCAATCAGGCAAAAGAATAAAATGGTTTTTATCATGGTCTGCAATATTAAATTTGCATAACATAAAAGTAAAGTTTTAAAGAATAGCCTCAAATACTATTGGAAAATATAATTAAAATGCTATTTTGCGGTGCTTTTATTTGATTGAATTTTCGTTCTTTTGATGAAGCATAATTCCCTATTATGAAAATTTTACAAAAACTGTCACATTACCGTTTTTCACGCTATTTTAAACTTTTGTTTGTTGGTGTTGATGTGGTGTTGTTAAATTTGGCTACGATTCTTTCGGCATTGGCCCGATTTGGCAGTTTAGATAAACTTTTATCTAAAGAAGAAAGAACAGTTTCATTATTGGCAATTTTAATATGGGTGGCATTATTACTTCAAAATGATTCTAACAGAAGTATAAGGGTTGAGCCTGTAGAATCGATATTGGTAAGAACTATAAAAAAGCTGATCATTCATGCTGCTTTAATTTCCATTTTTGTCGTTTACCTAAAATATACTGATATTTCCAGACTCAGATTGGGTTATTTTTATCTGATTTTCTTCGGATTATTGATGATTTCCCGTTATTTATCAATGAAACTTCTAAAATATATTAGGGCAAAAGGCTATAATTTTAAAACCTTTATTGTGGTTGGAGCCAATCCGTCAGGAGAAAAAATCCGAAAAATATTAGCAAAAGATTTAACGTACGGCTATCGTTTTTTAGGTTTTTTTGATGAAAAGATCGATAACAAAATTGTAGATCCCAATTCGGTTTTAGGAAATTTTGACGCAATAAAGGAGTTTGTCATCGAAAAAAAAGTCGATGAAATGTATGTCGCCTTACACATTGATAATATTGAAATAATCAATGAATTGACACGGATCTGCGAGCAAAACATGGTGCGAATCAAGTTTATTCCTGATTTTCAGCTGTACACAAAATCAAGTAAAGTCGAGGTTGCTTTTTATGAAAATACGCCGGTATTAATGTTCAGGACAGAACCTCTGGAGTTTCCGGTAAACAGGCTTATAAAAAAAGTATTCGATATTTGTTTTGCAGCTTCTGTGATTTTATTAGTTTTTCCGTGGTTGTTTCCAATTATAATGCTGATTATTAAATTAGAATCTCCCGGGCCAATCTTTTTTAAACAAGAACGTTCAGGTCGTGATAATCGATCTTTTATGTGTTTCAAATTCAGAAGCATGTATGTAAACGGTTTGGCACATAGAAAACAAGCTGAAAAAGGAGATAGCCGTATTACTAAATTTGGTGCCTTTATTCGTAAAACAAGTATTGATGAACTGCCGCAGTTTTTTAATGTTTTGTGGGGAGATATGTCTGTTGTCGGGCCAAGGCCGCACATGGTAAATCTGGCAAAAGAATATAGTGATCTTATCAATAACTATTTAGTTCGCCAATATGCTAAACCCGGAATCACAGGCTGGGCGCAGGTTAATGGTTTTCGTGGAGAAACAAAAGTATTAAGCGATATGGAAAGCAGGGTAGAATATGATATCTGGTATATTGAAAATTGGAGTTTATTGCTCGATATAAAAATTATTGTGAAAACTGTCATCAATATATTCAAAGGCGAAGAAAACGCGTACTAACGCCGTTTATCAGAATTTAAAGAACTGATTATTACTAATTACTTCTTTTAAATTAGAAATACTGTCTACTTTTATTTTTTCATTAAAAGTAACAATGTGTTTCATATGATGTACATCTGTTCCTGCAAAGTCGTACATTCCCTTTTTGAGAAGTTCTTCTGCAACTCTGGTTATTCTTTCTCCATAATATCCTACCGTAGAAAGCAAATTCAGCTGAAATAAACATCCCGCTTTTTTTAGTTTTTCATATTCACCAAAGTCTTTTCGATAATATAAATAACGTTCCGGATGTGCCAAAACCGGAATATATCCTGCAACCTGCAACTCAAAAAGTGTTTTGTAAAGATGCATCGGAGCATTTTGACCTGATATTTCGACCAGAACATAATTGTCTTTTAAGGTCAGGAGTTTTTCGGTTTTAAAATGAGCTTCAAACCAATCGTCTATAAAATATTCGGCAGCAGCCTCAAAAGGAATTTTAATATGGCTTTCGTCAAGCAGTAGTTTTGTTTCCTGATGTTTGGCTGTAATGATTTCCAAAGTATTATTCCATATATAATGACTTATATGAGGCGTCGTAATAATATGAGAAATTCCAATTTCCTGAAATGCCGTGATAAGTTTTCGGGTGTCGGTTATGGTTTTGGCACCATCATCAATTCCCGGTAGTAAATGCGAATGAATATCAACATAATGATCCGATAAAAGATCTTTTAAAACGGGCTTTGATTTTAAGAAGGATAACATGTTGCAAAAGTATGGAAATAGGAAGAATTTGTTATGGTTAATTTTTAATGTAACAAATGTAACCGAACATTTCAGAATTATATTATATTTGAGATTGCTATAAATCTACTATTTTATGAAAATTAAAGAAAATTTATATAATCAAAGGATTATTTCTATTGATGCTTTACGAGGAATTACAATTTTTGTTATGATTTTTGTAAATGAGTTAGCCAGTATAAAGGAAGTGCCACAATGGATGAGGCATATGCCGGCAGATGCTGATGCAATGACTTTCGTAGATGTTGTTTTTCCTGCTTTTTTATTTATTGTTGGAATGTCGATTCCGTTTGCTTTTAATACCCGATTGCTTAAAGGTGATAGTGCCAAAACAATCTGGACGCATACTTTAAAAAGAGCTTTGGCCTTAATTATCATTGGTGTTTTTATGGTCAATGCAGAATATGGTTATGATGCTTCGAAAATGATTATCACACCGGTTTTCTGGGCACTTTTGGTTTACGCGATGCCAATACCAATTTGGAATAAATACGGGAAGGATTTTCCGGTTTGGTTAAAAAACACCTTACAATATGGCGGAATGTTAGTTCTGGTTGCGCTGTACTTTTTATATGTTCGGGATACCGGAGAAATCGGGATGACACCAAAATGGTGGGGAATTCTGGGTTTAATAGGCTGGGCATATCTTTTTACAGTAGTCTATTACTGGATTGTTTCCGGAAATTTATGGGCAATGATCGCTTTTTTGGTGGTTTGTGTTGCTGCAAATTCTATGAATTTAATCGAAGGATCTTTTGTACAGCAAACGTCCTGGTTGAGTTTTATTGCCGGGCATTTAACCCATGCTGCATTAGTTTCTGCTGGAGTCGTAATATCGCTATTATTTTTTGACCGAAAAGTTGCCGCTAAAATCAATTGGGCGGTGATAGGTTTTGCTGTTTTATTTTTTGTAACAGGATATTTATTAAGACCTTA
>Ga0302173_10001204_pt1 | contig 13122 bp, 12 predicted proteins | sample I_Fen_N3_1_FD_198785 | JGI IMG/M metagenome (GOLD analysis project Ga0302173, IMG submission 198785) | Peat permafrost microbial communities from Stordalen Mire near Abisko, Sweden - I_Fen_N3_1 | ecosystem: Environmental > Terrestrial > Soil > Wetlands > Permafrost | place: Sweden: Abisko... | reverse complement strand
TTTTGTGCTTTTGATGATTCAGGATATATGGTATTTTCTGCAATATATTTGAGAAGGGCCTCATCTCCGCCAGGGAACATTGGCATCTCTTCTACAACAACATATGGCTGTTCTCCGGAATCATTTGTTAAAACCTTATTTATATCAGTTACATTTTTCTTTAGCTCCGAAGAATTCGCTGGCGGTGGCGGGGGCGGAGGGGGAGGCAGAGCTTCATAGGTTAATTGAGAACCAAGCTTCTGAATTATTGATTGTGTTATAGCCTGATTAACATCAGCCTTCGGCATTTCCCGGTATGCTGTTATAGCCATGAATACAATCCCTGCGACCGGTACAGCCAGCAGCATCTTTAATCCGGCAAATGATGATGTACGCTTTTTGGTCATCATTACCATCCTTTTTTTAATAAGGGAAGGATTTGAGAAACTGTTTGTAAGATTAAAAGCTCGAGATTTAAAGATCTGGTTCAATAACAGGCTTTGGTAATTGACAATTGGTACTCCTGAATTGATACATTGCTGGTCGGCCTGATATTCATGAATAGCCCGCAAGGATCTGTCGAAAAAGTAAATTATCGGGTTGAACCACTGAAATGCCTTTAGAATTTCAATAAATATTATATCAATAAAATGATTTTTCCTGAGATGATTTTGTTCGTGTCTTATAATTTGTCCTGCATCTTCCGGGTTCAATCTTGAATTAATAAAGATGTAACCCATTGCTGAAAATCCTGAAGTGCTGAACCCGTGAAATCGTATTATCCTGCTGCCTTTGTCCTTGTGGCGTAAAATTAAGAACAGTAGGTTTAGCAGATCAATTATTAATTTGAATATAAAGATTGAAACAACTATAACATAAATTGAATAGATAAAATTAAGCAGACCGTAAGATATATCATGGCTTGATAATTTTGTTGAAGATGCCGAAGCTGTAACGAAGACATCGGAAAGAATCTTTCCGAAGAACTTAATGTTCCATGGCCTGATAGATTGCAGGGTAATCAGGGGTAAAATCAATGCTGACAGCAGAGACAGGATAATGAAGAGCCTGTTTCGGGTATAAGATGTATCCCTGCTTAACATCAGTGAATATACGATGTAAAATGCTGTCATGTATACAGCAGATTTGATCATATATATGAAAAGTGTATTCATTATTTTGTTTTTTGCTTTTTAACTTCACCTTCCATAATTTTCATAATCTCTTCCATCTCTTTAACAGAAATGCTTTTTTCTTTGGCAAAAAAACTCACCATTTTTTCAAAAGAGTTAGAAAAGTAATCATTAACAAACGTTTTGAGATGCGTTTTAGAATATTCGTTTTTTGAGATAACAGGATAGTATTCGTGCGTTCTTCCGTAAGCTTTGTGAGAAACAAACCCTTTGTCCTGAAGAATTCTTACAATTGTACTCACAGTGTTATATGCTGGTTTTGGTTCATCAAAATGCTCGAGAATTTCTTTGACAAATCCTTTTTTTAAATTCCAGAGAACCTGCATCACTTCCTCTTCGGCTCTTGTCAACTCTCTCATAGTTTTCTTATTTATTATTTATAATTAATTCTTAATTCTTAATTCGTTTGTTCCATTATTCAAATGTTAAAATGTTCTATTTAAGTCCTATCCAAATTTACAACGAATAAATTAGTTATGCAACTAAAAAGGTAATTATTTTATCGGATAAAATAGTGTCTGTCATGAGCTGTTCAACAAAAAATCAAAACCAGCAAGAGATCAGTTTAACTCTGGGAGATCCCTCGCTCATCCACCATACATCCATAAGTTAGTGTAAATGAGATAGGTGGATTCGCTCGGGATGACAATGAATTTAATTAGAAAAGGGGGAAGGAAGCAGCGTCGATTCACCGGAATCTTGTATTCTGATAAAATGACAATTGAATCGACGCTGCTTCCTTCCCCCCAAAAAAACAAAAACCTGTCAATCCCGAACGAATCCACCCTCCATACTTTTCGTAAGCTATGGGCTTAAGGTGGATGAGTGAGGGATCTCTATGGTTAAAGATGTGTATAAAGATTAGATGAACCACGAAGTGGTTCCATAATATTCAATTTATCAAATATTACCATTTCCACTTAAAATGAAAACGAAAAAAAGTGTACTTTTAGTTTTTTATTCACTATAAAATGCCATTGATACTATAAATGAAGAAAAGTGTTTTAAAAATTGCCATTTTCAAGGAGAACCTGAAGATTTCATTCCGTGCGATCAGATCAAACAAGCTCAGGGCTATCCTTACAATTTGCATTATAGCTGTCGGAATTATGGCATTAGTGGGGATACTTACTGCTATTGATGCAATAAAGTCATCCCTGACAAATCAGTTTACCATGATGGGTGCAAACTCCTTCACCATTACTTCACGTGGGATGAATATACAGGTTGGCAACGACAGGAGCAGGACCAAAAATTTTTCCAGAATATCCTTCAGGGAGGCTGAGGAATTTAAAAGCCGGTTTAAAGAGGCAGCTTTTGTTTCAATATCTTTCAATGCATCAGGTTTATCTACAGTCAAATACGGGTCGGAAAAAACGAACCCTAATGTAAATCTGATGGGGGTGGATGAAAACCAGCTTGCGGTTGCAGGTTATGAGATCGAGACAGGAAGAAATTTCACTGCTGATGAAATTCAGGAGATACGGCATAACGTAATCATAGGGTCAGACGTTGTTAAGGATCTTTTTCCATCGGGTATTGACCCTTTGGGAAAAGAGATTACTGTTGCAGGCATGAAACTTAATGTTTCCGGAGTTCTTAAAACCAAGGGGTCAGGTTTTGGGAACCCTGACCGTATTTGCTTTATGCCCATTACAACAGCCCGTCAGTACTTTTCACGGCCTAATATGACATTTAATATCACAATTATGCCTATAAAGGCCGTAGACCTTGATGTTATGACAGGTGAGGCAGAGGCAGTTTTCAGAATTGTGCGCAATCTTAATCCTAAAGACGAATCGGATTTTAATATTTCAAAAAGCGACAACATTGTCAATATGCTTCTCAAGAACATCAGGTATGTTACACTTGCTGCCACCATCATAGGGATTGTTACATTATTCGGCGCCGCAGTGGGTCTGATGAATATAATGCTGGTTTCAGTTACAGAACGAACACGTGAAATTGGAGTAAGAAAGGCAATAGGAGCAAAAACTCAGACTATCAAGTATCAATTTCTTTTTGAATCAATAATGATTGGTCAGCTGGGTGGCATCTTTGGAATTATTCTGGGAATACTTATAGGAAACGGTGTCTCCTCAATGTTGAAGTCAAGTTTTATTATTCCATGGCTTTGGGTATTTACCGGAATATTTGTTTGCTTTATTGTTGGTGTTGTTTCAGGATATGCACCGGCGGTAAAAGCGGCTAACATAGATCCTATTGAGGCTTTAAGATATGAATAAAATATCAGAACATGGAAAAATTTGTAATTCAGGAAGAGTTAAAAAACTGTCCGGGTATTGCTTACTATCCCGAAACTAACAGGCTGGAACTGGTTGGCCGGTCGATCCCGGAAAATCCGGAGCTCATATTCCGGAAGCTGGATGAATGGATCACCCTGCATTTTGATAAGAGCATGGGACTTGATGTAAACATTCAGCTTGAATATATCAACAGCGGCTCTTCCAAATATCTTTATGAAATACTTAAAAGATTAACAGGATACGGACGATCGGGAAAGCTTGTTAAAATGAAATGGCTTTATGAAGAAGATGACGAAGGAATGCTTGAACTTGGGGAACATTACAGGGATACGGCCGGCATCCCGCTGGAAATTAATATGATTGTATAAAACATAAAGGGACGTTGCATGCAACGTCCCTTTTCTTATTCTTATTCTTCTTCTTATTATTTCACAGTATTCATGTGAGCAATCAGGTCGAGAAGTTTACAGGAGTAAGCCCACTCATTATCATACCAGGCAACTATCTTAACAAAATTATCATTAAGAGAAATACCAGCTCCGGCATCAAAGATTGATGTACGTGAATCACCGATAAAGTCGCTGGAAACAACAGCATCTTCGGTATAGCCGAGAATTCCTTTCAGCGGGCCATCGGCAGCAGCCTTCATAGCTTTCTTGATATCATCGTAGCTGGCAGCTTTTTCAAGACGGCAGGTAAGGTCAACTACAGATACATTAAGTGTAGGAACCCTGAAAGACATACCGGTAAGTTTTCCTTTAAGTTCCGGGATAACTTTCGTTACAGCTTTAGCTGCTCCTGTTGAAGATGGAATTATGTTGCCTGCAGCAGCACGTCCGCCTCTCCAATCTTTTTTCGAAGGACCATCGACGGTTTTCTGCGTTGCAGTTGTTGAATGAACAGTTGTCATAAGACCTTCAACAATACCAAAACTGTCGTGGAGTACCTTAGTAACAGGTGCAAGACAGTTTGTTGTGCAGGATGCATTCGATACAAACTGCATATCTGATTTGTACTTGGTATGGTTAACACCCATAACAAACATTGGGGTATCATCTTTTGAAGGAGCTGACATTACAACATGTTTTGCACCTGCTGTAATATGACCCATTGCACTTTCTTTTGTTAGAAAAAGGCCAGTGGATTCAATTACATATTCAGCGCCAACCTCATTCCATTTCAGAGTTGAAGGATCTTTTTCGGATGTTATGCGGATACTCTGTCCGTTTACAATAAGTTTGCCGTCTTTAACCTCAATTTTCCCGTCGAATGTGCCGTGAACGGTGTCGTAGTGAAGCATATAAGCAATATAATCCACTTCGAGGAGATCGTTGATTCCGACAACTTCTATATCGTTTCTTTTCATAGCAGCCCTGAAGGCCAGTCGGCCGATCCTGCCAAAACCGTTGATACCTACTTTAATCTTTGACATATCTGTTTCATTAATTAGTTAATAAATTGACTCACAAAAATAGTATTTTCCTCTGAAAATTCAAGAGTAAAAAAAGATCAGTCATTCTTTTTTCTCCTGAAGATATTTGAAAGCTTATTTGACTCAGGATCAAGAGGGTCTAATATTATTCCGAACCTGTAGCTTACAAATAGTGAAAAAAACAGTGCTTTATTATCTGAACCGGCCATTATAGGTATCTTCGTTGGAAAAGCGTTAACCTGACCTCCCAGTTCGATCGCATGAATGATTTTATCCTGTTTGCTGTACTCAAAATTGAACCCGAATTTTGCATATAACCCGGGCATTACTTTTGTTTCATCCAGTCCCTTAGTAAATGACGCCCTGCTAAAAATATCCTGTGGAATAGCTATTGAAGTGTCAAATTTCTCAATCCTGATTTCATATGTATTAGGACTAAGTGGATATATTACTTTGTAATAAATGGGTTTGTAGATTGCCAGTACCGGTCCGGCCGAAAAGAAATATCTCACAGCAATTCCGCCAAGATCGGCCTTTTTGAATAGCTCATGCTGATGACCTATTCCCGCTCTGAGATAAAATGTTGAATTTAACTTGCCAAATATAAATGAACTGCCCTGATTAGTTGGGCTGGACTGTTTATATTCTTTGGCAGCTTTCAGTGTCCCGGCATCAAACTCCAGTAAAGTCTTATTGCGGAAATCTATTCTTTTGGCTTCTCGATAGCTTATGCCGATTCCATCGGTATTAAGAAGTATACCAAATGATTTTTCATTCCGGAAAAAAACTTTCTGTTCCTTATTCAGTTCACCCTGTCCGTACAGCGAGATTGTACCTAATGAAATTAGAACCGCTACTATAAGCAGCTTTCTCATTTTGCGCTAACTTATAAGGTTGGAATAATCAAAAGAGAAACGCAGAATTCAGACATTCTTGCCTGTCTGCACAGTATGGGCCCTGGAATGTCCCTTCGAGTAAGCAGGACAGTCCTTCTTATTGCATGAACTGACAGCTATCGCAGTAATAAACGTAACAAGAAGTATAACAGCAACTTTTTTCATGGCATTCAATAATTATTATCTACAAAAATATACTTTTCAATTTAAAAACAATCTTTATGCCAAAAATAATATTAAAAGGAACTATCTGGCTTGTTTTGCGGCATTTTTTGACTAACACACCAAAATCACTGGTCAGGGCACTTGAATTTGAACCTTCACAATCGTTATTTGATCCTGATCGTGATATTTATGGAGCCCCGGAGGGGTTTTACAAATTATAGAACACAATGCACATAATGCAATAAAACCCCGCAAGGGTTTCACATTTACTAGATCACTTTGCACTTTACGGGATATTACCCCAGAGGGGTTTTACAAATAATAGGAAAAAGTGACTTGTTTTTTGCCGGGAAGTCAGACAAACAATTAACTTTAACAAGTTTTAATTGAATCGTTTCCGGGAAAATGAATTTAAAGAATCGTCATCATCGGTCTTTTGTCTTTCGGAGTTCAAAAGCGTGGTTTCTTCTGATTGGTATTATAATCGCACTGGGGCTCCTGAAATCCGGAAAAGCTGTAATAAATTATACATCAACTGACAAATATTGTGTCTCCTGTCACATACATCCAATGGCCGATCAGAGCTGGAAACTTTCAGCTCATTTTAATAATCGGACAGGAACCATTGTTCATTGCGTTGAATGCCACCTTCCTCCCGAAGGACACGGATATCTTTTTGCAAAGACTAAGCATGGATTTAAAGATGTCTATGGCTATTTTTTCAAGGATAGTGCAAAGATAAACTGGCAGGAGAAGAAACTGCTTGAGAATGCAAAAGGATTTGTTTATGAAAAATCCTGTCTGAAATGTCATGAGAACCTCTTTCCCGTAAAATTATCAGTTGACGGCGGCAATGCCCACCTTTTATATACTACGGGCAAGGATCCGTTAACCTGTATAAATTGTCATCTTAACGTGGGTCACTTTGACAAGAATGCTCTGCATGCCCACAATACAAGTTTTGGAATTTCAGTGACAGAAAATCAGGCTAACTATTCGGAACCCGCTAAAGTTGAAAGATTTGAAAATTTTACCGAGAAAATACCCGGGAGCAATGTCTCATTTGATATGGTAGCCATACCTGGCGGCAAATTTGTTATGGGTAGTCCTGATAACGAACCATTGAGGAAAAAAGACGAAGGCCCTTTACGAAAAGTAGCTTTATCAAAATTCTGGATGGCAAAGACAGAAGTGACCTGGGATGAATACATGGCATTCTTCAGAGCAACAGGCTCTCAGGGAAGAACTGAAGGACAGGTTGTTACCAAAAAAAATGTGGATGCGATAAGTGGGGCAACTCCTCCCTGGGGTGCACCTGACCAGGGCTGGGGAAAGGGCTCAAGACCGGCAATTACCATGTCGTGGCATGCTGCTTATGTTTATTGCCAGTGGTTGTCAAAAGTATCAGGTAAAAAGTACAGATTACCGACTGAGGCTGAATGGGAATACGCATGCCGTGGCGGAACAGAGACACCTTACTTTTTCGCAGGAAACCCGAAGAAATTCAATTCTTCAGGTTTATTGAAGAAAATATTCGGACCCGATACTGCTCTAATAGCCTCAAGAGTGGTATATAAGGTGAATAGTAATTCAAAAACGTGGGAACCCCGGTCGGTTAAAGCAAATCCCTTTGGTTTAAAAAATATGTCAGGAAATGTCTCGGAGTTTTGTCTTGATTTCTATTCTCCCGACACCTACAAATCAGATTCAGCTGAAGTAATAAATCCCCGGGGACCTGCCAGCGGACTGGAGCATGTTATCAGGGGAGGATCATTTAAGAGCGATGCTTCAGATGTTCGAAGTGCATCACGTGATTTCACCAAAACAAAAGCATGGCTTGTTACAGATCCGCAGATGCCAAAGAGCATCTGGTGGTATTCGGATTGTATAGATGTCGGGTTCAGAGTTGTTCTTGAAGCAGACACTTCAATTGTTAAATAGATAGAAGTAAACTGGAATAAATTTAAATAGGTTGAAACAGATATAGCAATGCAGAATATTGACAGAAGAAAATTTATTGGAAGAACGGCTCTGGCAGGTATAGGATTAGCCGGTGCCGGAGCGTTGATTACAGCATGCAAACGGAAACCCAACATTGAGGCGCTCGGTCTTCCTCCGATTCTTAAAGGTGCACCCAAAGGGAAAAAACTAAGAGCCGGACTTGTTGGATGCGGAGCAAGAGGTACCGGGGCTGCAATAAATTTTATCAGTGCTGGACCTGATCTTGAGATCATTGCACTGGCAGATGTTTTTCAGGATAAGATCGATGCCTGTCGTGAAAGATTTGCCTCATTCAATCTGCCAATACCCGCAGAAAATTGTTTTACGGGCCTCGACGGGTATAAGAAGCTGATGGCTATCCCTGAAGTTGATGTTGTTATATTGGCAACTCCCTGTAAATTTCGCCCCGAACAATTTCTTGAGGCGGTTCAGAACAATAAGCACTCCTTTCTTGAAAAACCGATGGCAGTTGATCCTGTGGGGATTCGGTCAATAATAACTACTGCAAAGAAAGCCGCCTCAGTTGGATTGTGTGTTGTGACAGGTACTCAGCGGAGGCATCAGGAGGATTATATTGAAACTTATAAACAGGTGGTTGGCGGAGCGATAGGTACAATTACCTCTGCAAAGGCATACTGGAATCAGGATCATGTCTGGTTTCGTGAGCGTGAAAAAGGATGGAACGATATGGAATATATGATCCGTAATTGGAACAATTTCTGCTGGTTATGCGGTGATCATATTCTTGATACTCATGTGCATAATATTGATGTTATCAACTGGTTTCTTGGCAGGCACCCCGAGAAGGCGATCGGTTACGGAGGCAGGGCAAGGAGAGTTACCGGTGATCAGTACGACTTTTTCAGTATAGACTTTGATTACGGCACCGGGGTGAGTTCACATAGCATGTGCCGTCAGATAGACAGTTGTGCCAATGGAACAGGAGAAATTATTGTAGGCACAGAAGGCTATACGAATTGTGCCAACACTATATATGATCTGAAAGGAAAAATAAAATGGCAATTTGAATATCCCAAAGATGAAAACGGAAATGCCACAAACGCAGTAAAGATACCTCCTTACGTACAGGAACACATGCATCTGGTTCATGCCATACGTACGGGAAACTACGTAAATGAAGCCGAAACTACAGCTATATCAACCCTTACTGCAATAATGGGCCGAACAGCAGCATATACAGGCCGTCTGGTAGCCTGGGACGACATATTCAAATCCGATATGAACCTTGGACCATCAAAAATTGAATTAGGTCCCGTTGATATGGTATTCGACACACCGGTACCAGGTACTCCGGTGGCTCTTTAAAATTTGATTCATTACATCTTGGTATCCATTTAAATTATCTATTATGGCAAACAAATCCTCCAGAAGAGACTTCGTCAAACGATCGGCAGCACTTGTTGCCGGGGCCATTGTTCTCCCGCAAATAATTCCTTCCTCAGCTCTTGGGATGGGGAAAAAGATTCCTCCCAGTGATCGTCTTGTTATTGGTTCAATCGGAACCGGATCACAAGGTATGAGTAACATGAGAGATTTTTTGAAACTAAAAGATGCAGTGCATTTTGTTGCTGTTTGTGATGTCGATGCGCTTCATCTTGCTAAAGCCAAAGAAACAATCGATCTTGACTATAAAAACAAGGACTGCCGGACATATTCCGATTACAGGGAATTCCTTGATAAGGAGAAACTTGATGCAGTTTCAATAGCTCTGCCTGATCATTGGCATGGTATAATATACTCAGCTGCAGTCAATAAAAAATTACATGTTTACGGAGAAAAACCAATATGCCGTACAATAAAGGATGGTCAGACAATTGTCAATGCTGTAAAGCAGAATAATATTATCTGGCAGACAGGCAGCTGGCAGCGTTCACTTTTCAATTTCCACAGGGGAGCAGAACTTGCGATTAATGGAAGAGCAGGTAAGGTAAAATACATTGAGGTAGGACTTCCCGACGGAAACAAAGGAATCGGAACGCCTCCTGTGAAACCTGTTCCCCCAGAGCTTAACTGGGAAATGTGGCTCGGACCTGCACTAAAAGTACCATACAGGGGTATTTCACATTGGGACTGGCGCTGGATACTCGATTATTCGGGCGGGCAACTGACTGACTGGGCCGGTCATCATATTGATATTGCCAATTGGGGAGCCGGACTTGAACATACGGGACCAGTTGAAATTTCAGGAAAGGGAGTTTATCCTGTGGAAGGAATATTTAATGTACCTGTAGAATATGATTTCCTTTGCAGATATTCCAATGGTATAGAGATGCGTGTAGCAAATGCATCAAGACTTCCTCTGGGTATGGGAACTACATGGCATGGTGATCTGGGATGGATTCATGTTGATCGCGGAGACATTATTACCGCCTCTGATCCAAAAATTCTTAACGAAGTGATCGGCGAAAATGAGATCCATTTATATAAAAGTGATAACCACTGGAAGAATTTTGTTGATTGTGCTCGTTCCGGGAAAACAACTATTGCACCTGTAGAAGTTGCCTACCGGGCAATCTCAGTCGCTTTGCTCGGTGAAATTGCGATGACAACCGGACAAACTATAAAATGGGATCCTGACAAAGAGGAAATAATCGGTAATCCGAATGCTTCGCGCCTTCTGGCCCGTCCTTACCGTCAACCGTGGCAATTACCAACAATTTAATCAGAAAGTATATGAAAAAGAAATATTTACCACTTATCATTGCAGCTGGCTTAATAACCTTCTTTTCTGCATGTAAAACTGAGACCGGATTTAAAACATTGATAATTACAGGTCAGAATAATCACAATTGGAAAGTAAGTTCACCAATACTAAAACAGATACTAGACCAGACAGGTTTATTCTCATCTGAGATTATGATAACTCCCGATAAAGGGGGAGATATGAAAATCTTTAATCCTGATTTTTCGAAATACAAACTTGTTGTAATTGACTATAACGGAGATTCATGGTCAGAAAAAACAAATTCGGCATTTGTTGACTATGTAAAAAACGGTGGTGGAGTCGTTATCTATCATGCAGCTGATAATTCTTTTCCTGCATGGAAAGAGTATAACGAAATGACCGGACTTGGAGGATGGGGAGACCGTAATCAGAAAGATGGTCCTTACATTTATTATAAAAATGGTCAGCTTGTAACAGATACATCTGCCGGAAATGGTGGCTCTCATGGTAAAAGGAGGGCGTACCTGGTAAAGACCCGTGTAGCAGATCATCCGATTTTAAGAGGATTGCCGGTAGCATGGCTTCATGGAACTGATGAATTGTACAGCCAGTTACGCGGACCGGCCAAAAACATGCAGATCCTTGCCACGGCTTTTTCTGACAGTACTCTGGGAGGAGGCACTATGAGAGATGAACCAATGCTAATGACTATAACTTATGGTAAGGGCAGGATTTTTCACACTGTAATGGGACATGCTGATGAAGGTGGAGGACCAGCCATGCAATGTGTTGGTTTTATTACAACATTACAAAGAGGTGCAGAGTGGGCTGTAACCGGTGAAGTAACTCAAAGAGTTCCCTGGGACTTCCCAAGCGCTGCCGGAGTTGTGCTTCGTCCCGATTTTAAAGAAATGACTCTTGAGGAAGCTTTCACTCACATCGCGAATTATGATATTGTGAAGAGCACAAAGTCTCTTTCATTCATTCAGGCTCATCTCAGATCACTGGCAGGCGATGCAGCCGGAATAAAGAAGATTGAAGAGATGATGGTGAAAGTTCTTAAGGATAAGGATGCAACAGTGGAATCTAAGAAATTACTTCTTCGTGAACTGAGCTGGATGGGATCTGATTATTCTGTCCCAACAATCAAAGAGCTTGTTTCTAATGCTGAATTAAAGGATGAAGCTGAATTCGCACTTACAAGATTAGTTTCTAAATAGCATTCCTCTGTGTTTCTCTGTAGTACCTCTGTGGATTTCTTTAAAACTGGTTTTTAAAATTTAAGATCTTACACAGAGTTGCACAGAGAAGACACAGAGTAACACAGAGATAATTTATAGAAATTTTAAAATGCTTTCACTGGTAATACCAATATATAATGAGGAGAAACTGGTTGATGAACTGGTCAGAAGAACAATTTCATCAATTGAATCTTTCATTCAGGAATATGAAGTGATCTTTGTTGATGACGGAAGCACTGACTCGAGTCTTGAAAGAATTTTATCATGCCAGAAAGTATACAAAAATATAAAAGTCCTCTCTTTATCTAAAAATTTCGGACATCAGGCTGCATACACTGCAGGGCTGGAATATGCCAGAGGAGATCTGGTTGCCATGATGGATGGCGACCTGCAGGATCCGCCTGAACTCATGGGGGAGATGTACACTAAAATCAGGGAGGAAAATTATGATGTGGTTAGCGGAAAACGTACTGGCAGAAAAGGCAAAAACGGACGTGTTCTTTATGAAAAGATATTTCATCTACTATTCAAACGTATAGGCGAAATTAAAAATATGGAGAACACAGGAAATTACTCCATGATGAAACGGGAAGCTGTTAATGCGCTTCTATCAATGAAAGAAAAAGTAAGATATCTCCCTGGTTTGCGTACATTTATCGGCTTCAGGCAGGGATATGTTGATTTTGTAAGAGATGACCGCTATAAAGGAACTCCAAAAATGAATTTCCGCAACCTTCTTGTCCTGGCTGCCGATGCGGTTTTTTCATTTTCAAGATTCCCGATACGTTTTTGTCTTGTATTAGGATCAATCGGAGCCCTGGTATTTATGGGCGCCGGAATTTATGTATTAATTGCCAAAGCATACGGATTTGCAGTTATAGGCTGGTCATCAACCCTGCTCAGTATATACTTTCTCGGTTCAATACAATTAGTCTTTCTGGGAATACTTGGCGAATACATTTACAGGAACTATAAAGAATCACAAAACCGTCCGGTATACTTTGTCAGAAAATTTTATGATGGCTCTCCTGAAGAATGATGAATGAAAAAAAACTAAAATATATATTCTTTTTTTTGTCTGCATTTCTTTTGATTCTGATGCTGCTCCTGAGCAGAAATGCAGGTATTACATGTGATGAAATGCTGCATTATGATCATTCGGTAGCAGTCTATAATTATTTTGCATCACATGGGCACGACCAGACAGCCCTTAATACCCCGGTTACGAATCTGAAATATTATGGCCAGTCATATGATGATAT
>Ga0302173_10001203_pt1 | contig 13127 bp, 11 predicted proteins | sample I_Fen_N3_1_FD_198785 | JGI IMG/M metagenome (GOLD analysis project Ga0302173, IMG submission 198785) | Peat permafrost microbial communities from Stordalen Mire near Abisko, Sweden - I_Fen_N3_1 | ecosystem: Environmental > Terrestrial > Soil > Wetlands > Permafrost | place: Sweden: Abisko... | reverse complement strand
TTTTCGATGTTGAGTTTAAACTCTAAAATGTTTTCGCTTTTAGAAAGCAAGTTTATGAGTCGTTTTAATTTTAAACTCGAAGACTTTTCCGGGCAAAAATTTGCATCTCAATTTAATATTTCGGGATTAATCGCTCACGATACATCTGATACCATTGTCGCTTTTGATGAAGGAAAAAAAATAGCCAGTAACTGGAAAAACAGTCAATTTATAGAAACCATAGGCCTTGGTCACGGCATGCATGATGATCAATTATATGATAAGGTGATTGAGTTTCTTTTTTCTGAAGGTTCAAAGTAATAAAGGTTCAAAGTAGCAAAGGTTCAAAGGGAGAAAGTTTTTTTTAAACCGAATAACTTGTATAATTCTAAGAAGTCTAAAATATGATCGCCGTAATTTTTGAAGTAATTCCTAATGAAGGAAAAAGAGAAGAATATCTTGATATAGCAGCCAGTTTACGACCTGAGTTGGATAAAATAGATGGTTTTATTTCTATCGAAAGATTTCAGAGCTTTAGTAATCCTGAAAAGGTTTTGTCATTATCTTTTTGGAGGAACGAGGAAAGTATTCAGCAATGGAGAAATCTCGAAATGCACCGTTTTGCCCAATCAAAGGGCAGAAATGAAATTTTTAAGGATTATCATTTAAGAATTGCTCATGTTCTTCGCGATTATGGAATGATTGAACGAAAAGAAACACCTGAGGATAGTTCGGAATTTCATTCTTAATAAAGGGACATAGTTACAGAGGTTCAGAGAGAGAAAGTTTTTTTTTAAGTTGCTAAGATGCTGAGATGCTATCCCGAAGCTTCGGGACTGAGTTTTTTTCTTTTCCAACAATTTAAAGTCTGAAATCTAAAATTCTAAGAAGTCTAAATTTTGCTTACTTTTGCAGTATGGAAGAGAATTTAAAACGTCTGAATAAATTTATTGGTGAGACAGGATATTGTTCTCGTCGTGAAGCCGATAAACTTATCGAAGAAGGACGCGTGACAATAAATGGTGTTGTACCAGAAATGGGAACTAAAGTTTCGCAAAACGACGAAGTGCGTATTGATGGAAAATTGATTGTTGAGAAACATGAAAAATTGGTTTACCTGGCTTTTAATAAACCTGTTGGAATCGAATGTACAACGAATCTTGAAGTACGAAATAATATTGTAGATTATATTAATTATCCTAAACGTATTTTTCCGATTGGAAGATTGGATAAAGCCAGTGAAGGTTTAATTTTTATGACTAATGATGGTGATATTGTAAACAAGATTTTACGCGCCAGAAATAATCACGAAAAAGAATATACGGTAACGGTTAATAAACCTATTACGGAACGTTTTATACAACGCATGGGAAATGGTGTTCCAATTCTTGATACGGTTACCCGAAAATGTAAAGTTGAACAGATTAGTAAGTTCACCTTTAAAATCATTTTAACGCAAGGTTTAAACCGTCAAATTCGAAGAATGACAGAATACTTAGGTTATGACGTTACTGCGCTTAAACGAATCAGAATTATCAATATCTCACTTGATATTCCGGTTGGTCGTTATCGTGACTTGACCGATGAGGAAATTAAAGAATTAAATCATTTAATTGAACCATCGAGTAAAACTGAAGAAGCAAGTTTACCAAAACCTGAAGCTCCAAGACGACGAACTGATTTTATCTCGAAAGATGATGTTCCTAAACGAAGAACAGATTTTATTTCTAAAGATGATCCGAGATTTAAGAAAAAAGGTGATTATTAAATTGATCTCAAAAAAATACCCTTTCGCGAAAACGAAAGGGTATTTTTTTTATTTGTATTTGAAAATACTATTCTATTAAAACCATCTTCTTCTTTTAAACAATAGAAAGCCAACGGTAGACAAGATAACAGATATAAACAGCAGAATCCAAATACCATATTTGCTTTCTTCAAGACCATTTGGCACGTTCATTCCGTATAAACTGGCGATTAGAGTAGGAATCATTAAGATAATCGAAATCGAAGTCATTTGCTTCATAATATTATTCATATTATTGGATATTACCGAAGCGTAAGCATCCATCATTCCTGTTAAGATATTGCTGTAAATATTTGCCGTGTCTTGCGCCTGACTTATTTCGATATCTACATCTTCTAATAAATCTGGATCAAAATGCTCTCTATGCGCTTTAAGATTTTTTATACGGTGAAATAAAACATTATTTCCTTTCAGTGAAGTAATAAAGAAAACCAGACATTTTTCTATTTGTAATAGTGCCTGTAATTCTTCATTCTTGATTGACTTTTCTAAATTATCTTCTGCCAGTTTTATCTTTTGATTGATTTGTTTCAAGTATTTTAAATACCAAATACTTGATGACAGCAACAATCTTAAAACTAAGTCAAAATTGTCTTTTATAGTTATATTTTTTCGTTTGGTGTATTGTACAAAATCTGCAATTATCTCGGTTTTGTAAAAACTAATTGTAACACAAACATCATCTTTAAAAATCAATCCAATCGGAATAGTCTGAAAAGGCAGTTTAACATCATTACTTTTTATTGGAATACGCATGATAAACAAATTCCATCCATCTTCAGATTCCATACGAGGTCTTTCGTCGATATCTTCAATATCATTATAAAAAGCTTCCGGAATTTGAAGTTCTTCCAGTAAATATTTTTTTTCTGTTTCTGAAGGAGATTCAATGTTGATCCAGCAATTTGGAGTCCATTCTTTGATCTCTATTAATCCGTTATTGTTTTTGTAAAAGGCTTTCATTTAAAAATTGCGGGGTTTATTATAGCAATTTGAAAAAGATCAAAAGCTATTTAATTAATTACTAACGAATAATAATCGTCCATTGGAGAAGTTTTTTTTTAAAGTGTTGCAAAAGTATCTTTTATTTTTTGAACCAAAAATAATTAAACATTAAAAAACCGCCATAAATACATTATTAAGACGGTTTTTTAATTTTATTACTTATTATTTACAAACTCATAATACAAGGCTTTTGAAAGAAATGATTTATTTTGATATTCGTCAATTTGTTCTTCTCTCTTAACTTCTTCTAATTGACCATTTAAATGATTCTTAGAAAAATATTCCCTTCGGGCTTCATCATTAAAATTTAAAGTACTCAAGAACATAGGCTCTGCACATTTATTTACTGAAATATTATAATTTGTTATCAAATTTCCCCAGTTTACAAAACTGCATATTAAAACTGTTCCGTAAAAATACCATACCATTTGATTTGCTAAATAAGCATTTGTCTTTTGTTTTGTAATTTTTAGAAAAACAAAAACTAAACCTATAATCGCTAAAACGAGAAAAGCATAAACACCCAATCGTTTATAAGTTAATCCTTGAACGGCGATATACTCAGAGTTTTTAATGAATGTACTTACGATTAAAAGTCCGTTTAAAACAATCCATATTTTGGCTAGTTTTTTAAGATTAATGGCTTTTTTATCAAAGTTAAATCCTCCTTTAAAATAGAACAATATTAAACCTACTGCCATAATAATCGAGAAGATTACTGAATTTACTCTTTCATGAGTATCGGCACTTAAGTTTGGATTCTTTACCACTTCAAAAAACTGTTCGTAATTATAGGTTAGTATAAAAACCAAAAGCATAAAATTTAAAAGTACTAAAGTTACCTCGCCACTTTTTCTTTCGAAATCGAGATCAAGAAACGAAAAGGTTTGCTGATTTTTGATTTCGGCTATATTGTTGAAATCATTGTTCAGCATTTCGTTTTTTTCATAACAAACTTCTGGCACCCAATAATTCCAAAAACTGAACGAAATGTAAAATCCTAAAATACCAATTAAAACAACTTCTACAATATCAATATCTAATGTATAATCTGTCAGTAATGATGAGAAATGAGAACTTCCAAATGAATATGCTACAAAAAAGACAATTAAAAAGATTGCTGGAATTATAAAATAAGCCACTAACTTTTTAGTAAAGTTGTTATGTATTTTTCGCTCAGGAAGCCATTGGCTAAACATAAAAACCCGCCCCAATGTGGTAAATGCATTTAAGAATACGAGCGGAAAAACCTGTACTATTTTAAGTTCTCTATCCTGCGTTTTAAACTGTAAAAAAAGAACCGACATTGACAAAGCTAAAAAAGAAGCAAAATCTCCGTACCAAGCAAAGGCCAAACAAGACAGGACAGATGTTACAACAAGAATTAAATGTGTTCGCTCTGTAAAACGATCCTGAAAGAAATAACATATCAGGCCGGTTAAAAATAGTGCAAAAATAGCGAGGTTTACTCCCATTGACTCGTTGTAAAAAAGCAGTGTAAAAATCAAACTGCTAGCTAAGATAATTTGGTATTTTTTCATATTTGTTGATTTTAATTTTTTATTAGTCAAATATGGATTCGCCTTTTTTAAATGGTTGCTTCACATTTTTTTCAGTAGCGAATTCATGTTTCTATTTTTTAAAAGTACTTTGCGTTTCAAAGTCTTTAGGCAAAAAAATATAGTTATTACGATTTCAGTAATTTTTCAAGGTATGATAGATGCTCTTTAAAGGCTGCACGTCCTCTAGGTGTAACTTGGTACGAAGTTTTAGGTTTTTTACCCACAAACTCTTTTTTGACTTCGATATATTCTGCTTTTTCAAGTGCCGAGGAATGGCTGGCTAAATTTCCATCTGTGATATTTAGTAGATTTTTCATCTCGGTAAAATCAACCCATTCATTAACCATCAGAATGGACATAATACCCAATCTAACACGGCTTTCAAAATCTTTATTTAGTTTATCAATAATTCCCATTACTTGGATTATTTATATTTTTTGAACAATATTAATCCGTACAAGATATGCAAAATACCAAAACCAATGATCCAAAAAACTAAACCATATCCAATATAAAAAAGAGAAATAAATCCTAAAACTAACTCACAGAATCCTAAATATTTAATATCCGAAAAAGTATATTTTTCGGCATTTATAAGTGCTAAACCATAAAAAATTAAAGTTGCTGGCGCCACTATACCATAAATTTGATGGTACAAAAGAGCCAAACAAAATATTCCTCCTGCCAAAAGTGGAATGGCTAAATTAAATAACATTTTTTTTGTCGCTGATGTCCAAATAGGCAAATTGTATTTTTTGCTTTTTCTGATGGTAAAAAATATTCCGAAAGTAAAAGCACAAACCAAAACAACAACTGCTGTAGTTATTAATTTGTCAACTAAATTAATATTCTCACTATATGAAGCTCCATCTGTATAACTTGTTCTATCTGAACCAAACAATTGGTAAGCATATAATCCGCCTATTAAAGCCGAAAGTCCAGCAAATACTCCTGAGAGTCCGCTTAATGATATAAATCTTGAAGAACGTTCCATCATGGAACGAATATGTGCTAAATCTTCTTGGTGCTGTTGATTCATAATAAAAGTACTTTGTGTTGCAAAGTTATATTTTATTTTGAATTGACAAGTATTAATGTTGATTTTTTTTTCAAATTAATTACACCTACAAGGTTTTGGAAACCTTGCAGGAATAAGTTTTTTTTTATTAACCGAGAGTTGCGTGAGGGATAGGAGCCAGCTACCGAAGTAGCGCGGATAGCCCGACCGTATTTACGAAAGGCGCGCTTAAGCGGTATGTTAAATAGCGCCTTTTGTAAATACGGTCACGCCCAAAGCATACAAAAACAACAAAGCCTACTCGAACGAATAGGCTTTGCTTATATTTATTTGAAAAAATTATTTTTTCGCGCTTCTCATTTTTCTTGCTAAAAGCGTATTTTGAAGTAACATTGCAATTGTCATTGGTCCTACTCCACCAGGAACTGGTGTAATAAATGATGATTTTTTACTTACTCCTTCAAAATCAACATCTCCTTTTATAACATACCCTTTTGGATTTGAAGCATCTTCTACACGAGTAATTCCAACATCTACAATTACAACTCCGTCTTTTACCATGTCTGCTTTTAAAAACTCAGGAACTCCTAAAGCTGTAATAATAATATCTGCGTTTTTAGTGAATTCTGCTAAATTTTTAGTTCGACTGTGGGTTAAAGTTACTGTTGAATCTCCAGGATTTCCTTTACGGCTCATTAAGATACTCATTGGGCGACCTACAATATGACTTCTTCCGATAACTACGGTATGTTTTCCGGCAGTTTCAACATTGTAACGCTCCAATAATTGCATGATTCCAAATGGTGTTGCCGGAATAAAACTTTCCATCTCTAAAGCCATTCTACCAAAGTTCGTTGGATGAAAACCATCAACGTCTTTATCAGGATCAATTGCTAATAATATTTTTTGTTCGTCGATATGTTTTGGTAAAGGCAACTGAACTATAAAACCATCTAGATTATCATCTTCGTTTAGTTCTTTAATTTTATCTAATAATTCAGTTTCTGTGATTGTTTCAGGTAAACTTACCAAAGTTGAATCAAAGCCAATTTGCTGGCAAGATTTTACTTTACTTCCTACGTAAGTTAAACTTGCTCCGTTTGTTCCAACGATTACGGCTGCCAAATGAGGCACTTTTCCTCCAGCATCTTTTATCGATTGAACTTCGGCTGCGATTTCGTTTTTAATGTCTTCAGCTGTTTTTTTACCGTCTAGTAGTTGCATTATTCTGTAGTTAAAATGTTTTAGATTTAAAGTTTCAAATGTGAAACTTAGATTAATTTATTATTCTCTTTTATTTAAAAAATTTAAGGTCTAAAATTCCAATTCGTTTTGAAACTTTAAACCTTAAATTATATTTTATTATCTCGGCATTCCGCCTGGCATTCCTTTCATGCCTCCCATCATTTTCATCAAGTTTTTTCCGCCTGGACCTTGCATCATTTTCATCATTTTGCTCATTTGGTCGAATTGCTTCATTAGCTGATTTACTTGCTCGACTTTGGTTCCGGAACCTTTTGCGATTCTGGCTTTTCTTTTTACGTCGATTATGGCAGGTTTACTTCTTTCGATTGGCGTCATCGAATGAATGATTGCTTCTATATGTTTAAAAGCATCATCTTCTATTTCTACATCTTTCATGGCTTTCGAAGCACCCGGTATCATTCCTACCAAGTCTTTCATATTACCCATTTTCTTTACTTGCTGAATTTGCGTTAAGAAATCATCAAAACCAAATTCGTTTTTAGCAATTTTCTTTTGAAGTTTTCTTGCTTCTTCTTCATCAAATTGTTCTTGCGCTCTTTCTACAAGAGACACAACGTCTCCCATACCTAAGATACGCTCGGCCATACGATCTGGATAGAAAACATCTATTGCTTCCATCTTCTCTCCTGTACCTACAAATTTGATTGGTTTGTTTACAACCGATTTAATCGAGATTGCAGCTCCACCACGTGTATCTCCATCTAATTTTGTTAAAATAACTCCATCAAAGTTCAAGATATCGTTAAAGGCTTTTGCTGTATTTACAGCATCTTGTCCTGTCATTGCATCAACAACAAACAATGTTTCCTGAGGCTCAATTGCTTTATGTACACGTGCAATTTCGTCCATCATTTCCTGATCTACTGCCAAACGACCTGCAGTATCGACGATAACTACATTAAAACCGTTTGCTTTTGCATGTTTAATTGCATTTTGAGCAATTTCAACAGGATTTTTATTTTCTGGCTCTGAATAAACCTCAACGCCTATTTGATCTCCAACAACATGTAACTGATTAATCGCCGCAGGACGGTAGATATCACACGCTACAAGTAGTGGTTTTTTATTTTTCTTTGTCTTTAAAAAATTCGCAAGTTTCCCTGAGAAAGTTGTTTTACCAGAACCTTGTAATCCTGACATTAAGATAATGCTTGGATTTCCAGAAAGATTTACTCCTGCAACATCGCCACCCATTAATTCCGTTAGTTCATCTTTTACTAACTTCACCAATAATTGTCCTGGTTGAAGTGTTGTTAAAACGTCCTGACCAATTGCTTTTTCTTTTACTTTGGTTGTAAAATCTTTAGCAATTTTAAAGTTAACATCGGCATCAAGTAAGGCACGACGAACTTCTTTTAAGGTATCGGCAACGTTTACTTCAGTAATTTTACCGTGTCCTTTTAATATATGGAAGGCTTTATCTAACTTATCACTTAAATTATCAAACATACTATTTTCTTTATTTGAAGTGCAAAGATAATCTAATTAGACATTTCAGGCAATTTTTATTTAAGTACAAAGTACGTTTTGATTTTACCGCAAAGTGCGCGAAGTATTACACAAAGTTCGCTATGTTTTTTTTGCTCGCAAAGTCGCTAAGACGCAAAGTTTTTTTGTTTCACGCAAATTTAGCAGATTAGGCAGATTTTTAAAAAAAATTTAATCCTTTAATCTGTGGCATTAATAAAAAAAGACGCAAAGAATAAACCTTTGCGCCTTTGCAACTCTGTTCCTTTGAACCTTCTTTAAAACTGAAAGTAAATAAAAGGCTGTGAACCCGCAACTGCGGTTGCATAAACGATCCAGTAAACGAAACCTAAAACTATTGCTTTTCCTATTAATGGTGTTTTATCAAAAACAAATTTCATTTTTGAGGTGATAACTTCTGGCAAGAAGTGCCAAACATATCCAAACAACATTAACAAAAACACATTTTTATATCCTATTACTATTGCTTGCCAATGTTCTGGCTCAAAAGTTAACTGACCAATATTGTTGATTACTTGTATGGCTGTTTCGAAATCTCTTGCGCGGAAAAAGATCCAACAGAAAACTACGAAATGAAATGTAATTAAAATTGAAAAGAATTTCCATAAAAAACTTGGGCCTTTACCCTCTTTTTTGGATGGAAAAAATTCCATGAAAATTTTATGCACTGCTAATGCTAAACCATGCAATGCTCCCCAAACTATAAACTGCGCTCCAGCGCCATGCCATAATCCTCCTAAAAGCATTGTGGTAAATAGGTTAAAGTTGGTTACCAGAGTTTGATTTTTCTTTTTTGAAAGTAAAAATGTCAAACAAAAAACTACAATCGCACCAATTGCAATTCCTAACGGAATATAACTTTCTGCTACATTTGAGATTCCCCAAAGTAATAATCCAAAGAAGAACAAACTCGGGAATAAAAATCCTGCAAATGTTCCTTCTCTATTTCCTCCAATAGAAATATACAAGAAATCTTTTAACCAGGTTGACAACGAAATATGCCATCTTCTCCAGAAATCTGTAATCGAAGTCGATTTATATGGTGTTCTAAAGTTGGCTGGTAATTTGAATCCTAACAACAATGCGATTCCAATTGCCATATCTGAATATCCTGAAAAGTCACAATAAATTTGGATGGCGTACCCGTAAGATGCCATTAAATTTTCGAAAGACGTATAATTCATAGGCGTGTCAAAAACACGATCTACGAAGTTTATAGAGATATAATTTGAAATTACTGTTTTCTTGATTAACCCACCAATAATTAAAAACAAGGCATTGTTTACATCTTGCTTTGTTAAGTTTAATTTTTGATAAATTTGTGGTAAGAAATCTTTTGCTCTAACAATTGGCCCGGCAACTAACTGAGGAAAAAATGAAACGAAAAACAGATATTCGATATAATTTTTTGTTGGCTTAATTTCTTCCCGATAAATTTCAATGATATAACTCATCGACTGAAAGGTGTAGAATGAAATTCCGACAGGAAGAAAAACATCATGAAGCTGGTAATTACCATGAAACATATCATTGAATGTTACGATCATGAAGTTCATGTATTTGAAATACCCAAGTAATCCTAAGTTAAGGATTACACTTATTACAAGATAAATTTTCTTTGTACTGTCTTTTGTTGCTTTATAAATAATCTGACTTAAACCATAATCTACAACCGAGGAAAGTAACAAGAGTAAAAAATAAATTCCGCTTGACTTATAATAAAAGAAAAGCGAGAAGAGAATAACGTATGTTAATCTTAAATAGAATGTTTTGCGTAAAAAAGCATACACAAAATAAAAAACCAGAAACAACCCTAAGAATAAACCTGTATTAAATAATAACTTTTCTTCTGGATTATATATAAACCAACTTTTTGCTTGTTCTAAAGTAATTTCTCCAAAATTCTGAACAAACCAATTATTTATGCTATCAATTGTAATCAACTTAATTTTTTAATTTAAAATTATCGTATGCTTTTAAAAATGCTTCTGTAAACAAATCCCCTTGTTTTTCGTATCCTTTTTTAGAATAATGAACCCAATCCGGACCTATAAGTCCTGTTGCTTTTAAATTTCGGATTCCGTCAAAACCTCCAAATTCATTATATAAATCCCAAACTGCAAAACCGTCTGTTTGTGCAACTTCTATGATCATTTTTGCATAATCACGCACGTAAACATTTGGTTTTCTTGCTTTCAATAAAGATGGCGGCGGTGTCATAACAATTATTGGAACATCAATATCTTGCGCTTTTATATTGCTTATAAACTTTCGCAATTCACTAATATATGCAGCAGCTTCCATATGGTCATAACTTTCATTTGTTCCCAATGAAAAAACCAATAAATCAGGATGTAAGGCTTTTAATTGCTCAAAGAATAATGGATATTTATTATAATCCGAAAATTTAGCCCCATTTACACCAATATTACTGTACATTAATCCTGGTGCATCTTTTTCTAAAACAATTCCGTTTAATTCATATTTATCAGCATTTTTATTGGGTATCAAATAGATTTTATCCAATGCTTTATCTGAATGATAGGAATGAGAAAACGAATCTGATTCAAGATCTAAAGAAACAAACTCAGAACTTGTAATATTTTTAGGCCTTGTCTCATTCGTTACGATTTTTAAGGTTCTTCCTGCACGAATATTATTCGATTTTAAATGGTTTTCTCTCTTAATTTCGGCAATTGAAATATTATATTTATCGGCAATTGTCGAAATCGCTTCGCCTTTTTTTATTTTATGAGTGACCACCTTTCGTTCTGTAGATTGAATCGTTCTGGTTTGAGATGATGTGGCCAAATCAAACATATTCTCATTTTTGGGCGTGACTACATGAATGGTATTAAACTTATATTGCGCCTCTTTTATATTTAATTCAATCGCAAAACCTCCAGAATCTCTCCAAAGCGCAATTCCGCTTAAACCAACTGGGACATTTTTGTAAGGATGAATGTTTCTGTAACTTTCCCATGCTCTATTCGAATAAAAACGCTCATTGTAAGAGCCATTTGTTTTTGCTAACTGATATGGAAAAACTAAACCACGACCTGCATTTCCAAATTTTTGTTGTAGATTCTTTCTAATTTCATTGGTCATTAAATCACTTTGAATATGAGAATCTCCAATATGTACAATACTTATTTTCTTATTATTGTGATTTTCGTTCTCTTTTAATTTCTTAAAAAAACGCTCCAAGACTTTCGCATTATAGATTCTGTCTTCAGAAAAAGACTCAACTGCTGTTGTATCGACTTTATGAATCATGTTTTTTGTTATTGGCGGTGAATCTGTTTTTTGCGTTTTATCATTTGTTGCGAAAAAAAGACAACAAATGAAAATAATAAGTCTACTCATTTACACTATCTTTTTTTACAGATACGGAATCTGTTTTTGTTTTCCTGACTGCTTTTGGTTTAGTACCATTAGTGTCTCTATTTTGGCGTAACACTTTATATTGTTCGTATCCTTTATTTAATTGATCGTACAATAATTTACCAATGGCTTTTGCCCCTCGTTGGTTAAAATGTGTATAATCTTTATTGGCTTTTGCCGGCGATTCATCAACCCATTTTACCATTGATCCGTCGCCTCCCATTAAAGTGTATAAATTTACGAATCCGGATTCAGTATCTAATGCATATCTCTTTTGTGCTTTCATTAAAGGAACTACTGCCGAGTCTGTTTTCATTTCCATATCATACTTCGTAGATTTATCTGCTGTTGAGATAATCAATATAGAAACTCCAGGGAAAGATTCTTTAATTTTATTCACTGTTTTTGTCATTCCTCTTTGATACCAAGAATAATTTTTGGTTCCATAATTTAAAACATTGGTTCCGTAATGCAGAATAATCAAGTCGTACTTCAAACTGTTATTGAATCCTTGCATTACATTTGCATTAAACATTGATATTGGTAATCCCGAATTTCCTCTTTGAGAAAAATTATCAACATGAACTCCGATTCCGTTATCAAAATTGAATCCATAAATTGGAATTGAATCGGCGTGTATAAAATTAGCTTTGAAAGCTTTTATGCTTCCCGAACTCACTTTTAAGGTATTAATTAAATTATTAGGAACTAGACTTTTTCTAAGTGTATCTTTCCCGATAATAAAATTCACATTTCCTTTTTTGTTTGCTCTACCGTAAAACAATGTTGGATTATCTAATGTGTTTACATTTTTATTAAGTCCTGCTTCGTATTGAACCCAGGTTGTATTTACTTTATCATTTGCAAAAAACACGTGACCGTTTACTCCAAACGGACTAATTGGATTTTTGACATTTAAATACGATAATGTTTTCCAGTTTTTAGAATAGGTAGACTTTACAGAACCTCTCGATGCTGCAGATTCTGAAGTTATAGATACAAAACCAACTCCGTTTCCTCCAAATCTTTCCTGATAATTAGATCGCACGTCCTGTACGATTAAATCTCCATCTGTCATTGAATCTCCGTAGTAAGCGATTCTCACTTTTGATTGTGGATTTTTCTCGAGTTGATATAGTTTTTCGTAAAAAGAAATCAGGTATTGAAATCCTTTATAATTATCAAAAGTTTCAGATGGAAATTCAATTCCTTCGGCTGGATTAAATGTAATTTTTTCTCCCGCTTCCTGCTTTTCACTTTCGCTAAGACTATCGCCTTTTTGAGACAAAGAGTCGTTTGCTACTGACTCTAGAAGCAAGCTGTCAATAAGTACATTTTTGGAATCTACTTTGCTATCCGGAAAAATTTTATCGGGCAAGATTTGCTTGAATCCAATGAAAGCTACAAATGCTAATGCTACAATTGCAAAAGACTGAAAGAAATAAGATTTTGTATTCACTCGTGATTATAATTTTAAAGAATGGGATTACAAATAAGCAGTTGCGATTTTTGTCAATCCTAAAAAAAATACGTGCAAAGATAGAATTAAACATTAATTTTTAATCGTTTTTTGACGATTAAAATAAAAACAAAAAAAAGAGGTCAGATAAATCTAACC
>Ga0302173_10001196_pt1 | contig 13160 bp, 10 predicted proteins | sample I_Fen_N3_1_FD_198785 | JGI IMG/M metagenome (GOLD analysis project Ga0302173, IMG submission 198785) | Peat permafrost microbial communities from Stordalen Mire near Abisko, Sweden - I_Fen_N3_1 | ecosystem: Environmental > Terrestrial > Soil > Wetlands > Permafrost | place: Sweden: Abisko... | reverse complement strand
GTGTTGGTGCTTTTGAGTTGATTGTGCTTTTTCAGGATGAGATTCGGCGATTCTTTTCGCGGATTGGCTCTCGTAGAAGGGGAGGCCTTCTTTATACCCTGAAACGTCTTTTTGTAACTCCCAATAACGATAAAGAAAAAATCGATTTTGACTTGGTTCAGATTGTTTTGGCCTGCCGTAATTTGGCAAAAACATCAACGGGTGGATTAATCGTTCTTACCCGAAATAATAATCTGGAGTTTTATACGCATTCCGGGGAACACATTAATGCTGCAATTAATTCCCGGCTTATTGAAAATATCTTTTTTAAAAATAGTCCCCTGCACGACGGAGCACTCATTGTTTCGGACCGTAAACTGAAAGCTGCTGCCTGCATCTTGCCTGTTTCAAAAAATCAGTCTATTCCTAAACGTATGGGATTAAGACATCGGGCTGCATTGGGAATTACCGAACATTCCGACTCAATAGCTATCGTGATTTCTGAAGAAACAGGACATATCTCCTGGGCTATTAATGGAAAGCTGACTATAAATGTCAAACCGGAACAACTGGAACATTTTTTATCCGAAGTTATGGCTCATTAAGGGCGGATCAGACTTAATGTGGTTTGTCTTTTTTTGCTGTGGAAATAAGATTATACTTCTCTCTTTTGTTTGTCTGTCTCAGGATGGATAAACCGTAATTAACTTCCCGACCTCTTCTCTGTCATTATTTCTTCCTGTCGTTTTTGATTCAATCTGCTTTTCTGTATGATTCTTAAAATCTCAAGTCAACTTTTTTGAATCTAATTTGTTTTACTATAAATCAACTTTATAAATAATAAATTAATAAATAGATTATGAATAAAATTTCAGATGTTGTAAAACCAGGTGTTGTAACGGGAAAAGATGTGCAATACATCTTTAAAGTTGCAAAGGCTAATGGATTCGCTATTCCTTCCGTTAATGTAGTCAGTTCTTCTACCGTGAATGCCATTATGGAGTCAGCAAAGACATTTAATGCTCCGGTAATGATTCAGTATTCCAATGGTGGGGCAGCGTTTAATGCCGGTAAAGGCTTGAAACTCGAAGGTCAACAGGCCGCCATTCTGGGCGCTATCGCCGGTGCAAAACACATTCACACCTTAGCGGAAGCCTATGGCGTCTATGTTATCCTCCATACCGACCATGCTGCTAAAAAACTACTCCCCTGGATTGACGGTTTGCTGGATGCCGGTGAAAAGTATTTTGCCGAAACGGGAAAACCTCTTTTCAGCTCACATATGCTCGATCTTTCCGAAGAATCTCTCGAAGAAAACATTGCCATCAGCAAACGTTATCTTGAACGTATGAGTAAAATGGGTATGACCCTCGAAATTGAACTCGGTATTACCGGTGGGGAAGAAGATGGTGTTGACAACAGTGGTGTTGATAACAGTTTGTTGTATACACAACCTGCCGATGTGTTCTATGCTTATCAGGAATTAAGCAAAGTCTCTCCGAACTTTACAATTGCGGCCTCTTTTGGAAATGTACATGGTGTTTATAAACCCGGGAATGTGAAACTAATGCCGATTATTCTCAAAAATTCACAGAATTATATTAAAGATAAACTGGGTTCATCCGATGAACATCCGGTTGACTTTGTCTTCCATGGCGGATCAGGTTCCACCCATGCTGAAATTCGTGAAGCAATCAGCTATGGCGTCGTCAAAATGAATATCGATACAGATACCCAGTGGGCTTATTGGGATGGCGTACGCGGATTCGAAGCGGCTAACCATGACTACCTGCAAGGTCAGATAGGAAATCCCGAAGGTGCCGAAAAACCGAACAAGAAGTTCTATGATCCCCGTGTATGGTTGCGTAAAGGTGAAGAAGCTGAAATTGCCCGCTTAAAAGTGGCTTTCGAAGACTTGAATGCAATAAATAGTATTTAATCATTGATTCTCTATAAAGCAAAGGTTGTTTCTTCTTAGAAGCAACCTTTGTTTTTGTAACCTGTTTGCTGTTCATCGAAATTTTTTGAACACTTGTAGTTTGCTACTCGTCCGATTGATAAGCTATATGAAAATTTAGTTTGCACAGCTCTGGTATTAAGAGTGTTTTGTCGTGACTTTTCAAAATATATAAAAAATACCTATTTATGATAAATTTATAAAATCGTTTGTGTAAAACTAAATAAGTTATTAATTTTGCTTATTATTAAAACTTCGATGAAAAAGCACGCATTCCTATTAAGTATTCTAATTGTTATTTTGAGTACTTCCTGTTCAAAGAAAATCCCCAAAGACTTTCAATATCTCAATGTCAATCCTGTTATATATCCCGAATATACCAATAGTTCAATACCCTGGAATATAGCCCCTCTGAATTTCAATATAAAAGAGGATGCTGATGAGTATCTGTGCGAAGCACATTCCCATAAAGGGGAATCATTGCTATGCGAAGGAAGGAAAGTACAGTGGGATATTAAGAAATGGAAACAATTACTTAAGCTAAATAAAGGTGATACGCTCTATATTGATATTTATGTAAATAAGGACTCTCATTGGTTTAAATATCAGGCAATAAAAAACTTCATTGCTCCTGAAGCAATTGATGATTATATTTCATACCGATTAATCGAACCATCCTATGCGACTTATGAATATATGACTATTAATCAGCGTAATATCACCAATTTCGATGAGAATATTATATTTAGCAATATCCCTTTATCTGTAAATGAAGATGGACAATGTATCAACTGTCACTCTTTCCAAAACTATAATAAGACAAAGAGATTCCAATTTCATGTTCGTCAATATAAAGGTGGAACTGTTTTTGTAACGCCCAAGGGAATTAAAAAAGTAAGCTTAAAGACAAATTATACAATCTCTGCCGGTGTATATCCGGCATGGCATCCTACAAAGAATATTATTGCATATTCCGTTAATAATACGCATCAGAGTTTTTATGCAAAGGATAAAGCAAAGGTTGAAGTGTTTGACTCACGCTCAAATCTAATTCTTTACGATGTGGATCGTAATGAAATACGAACCATTGGCAACGATACAACGGTAATGGAAACTTTTCCCTCCTGGAGCCTGGATGGGAAATACCTGTATTATTCCTCGGCAAAATATCCAGATGGTGTTACTGTTAGTTCAAAAGATAAGATCCTGCTGAAATGCAAAGATATTCATTATAATATATACAGGAGATCATTTGATCTTCATACACAAAAATTTGGTCCTGCTGAGCTGGTTTATAATGCTTCTGCTATAAATAAAAGTGCTACTTTTCCGCGGATTTCACCGGATAATAGATATTTGCTTTTTACACTGGCTGATTATGGAAACTTCCATATCTGGCATAAAAGCAGTGATTTGCAGTTGATTGATTTAACTACAGGAGCTCTGTCTGCAATGAAAGAGATAAATAGTCCAAGGGCAGAAAGTTATCATTCTTGGTCGTCAAATGGTTCGTGGATCATTTTCAGCTCTCGCAGAGATGACGGTTCCTACACTCGCCCATATATCTCTTATTTTAAAAATGGTAGGTCAAACAAACCATTTATTCTTCCGCAGAAAGACCCTGATTTTTACAAAGCATTATTTAAGTCGTTTAATATCCCTGAATTTATGGTGGAGCCAGTTACTGTTACTCAACGTGAATTGATGAATGCTGTAGATAAGAAAGCGACAAATGCCACTTTTTCACAAAAATGAGAACAGGTAAGTAAGGCTTTGTGGCTGGATAATATCGAAATTTTTAATATATCACAAAGCGGGAATCCTCTATGTCTTTAATAACCAAACATCCCTGATCTGCAAACCGGAGCCGGTACAATAATCATTGGGATATATGGATATTGATTTCTCAACTATTTGTCCAACCGTTTATAATCGGCACTGTCACGAATGTAAATAATCAATTGTGCAATATCCTTCATATTGCAATTAGCTTCAATAAGTAAAACATGAATGTTCTCGAGCACTCTTATTGGTTGAAACTCAACATCCAACGGATGTACAATCTCGCCCGTGCTATTGATGCTGGTCGTGCCGGAAGTATAGACAGGACGTCTGTCACCGAGCTGAACTGAGGTTCCTCGTTCAAAAGTAACTCCGTATTCAGAACTGGGTTTAAATGACTCTGATCTTTCAGATAAACGATCTGTTTTTGGCTAATTCCGAAAATTGCATAAGCGTTCATTGAAGCAATAACCTGCGGATATTTGTTCTTGCCTTCTATGTCCGTACTTGAAATGTAGTGTGTCTGGAAGATCCGGTTTTCTGCTTTAGAAATTAATTTCCGGCATTCACGATATCGGGATATTGGCTGCCGATATTATTTACAAATGGCGAGGTACGCATGCAATTAGCTTCCAATGAACATTGAAATTGAGACAGGCTCTTAATATAATTATTAAATATCGGCCTTGTTTGCTAAAATGCGTCCCACTCTGTAGAGAACAATCGCGTATGATAGTAATGAAAATATCCGGGTCGCCTTATTGATATTGCGCTATCAGATGTTCATGTTGGCTGAATGTATTCAATTCCATAGATCCCTAGAGCCGGTTTACTTCCATTAAGTGGTGATTGTTACACGACATAAATCGCCACATTACCTGATTGTTGTATTAGTTCCGACTGATTAATAATATCAGAAACAAACGCTGCAATACTAAAGAAGTATTCTTCAGGAATGGTTGCAAAAGTAGTTGTACTATTGATTGGTTGACTTTATCCAACTGCTCAGTTGCGGATAATTTAAAGTGATCATTTGTAAGCCCTAAGATTGCATGGAATTCGGCTATACCACCAACTTCTTTAAATAAGTTGTAAGAAACTTTTATAGTTGCTCAAACTCTTCTTCGTTAGCTGCTGCAGATAATGAGCGAAGTGCACTTATTTCATTCTTATTCTTTGTTAATGCCGGATTATCAATAAAATTCTGATATCTGAGAGCCCATTCTTTGTGAAACATAGAACTCAATAATATTGAATTATATTTCCTGGCAAGATCATATTCTTCATTTACAATCGCACATTTTACCATGTATTTTAGGTATGACACTCGCGGACCGTATTCCACCATGTTTTCCATACACCAGTGATAGCATTTGTTAATTTCACCTGAATTATAATAAAAAGATATTCCTCCCAACTGAATTTTTACGGGCATGGTCGCGCAAACACAATTAGGTTTAATCGTGTTGTCATGATTTAAAAATGCGTCATTTTCGGCTACATGTTGGGTCATGAATGTAGCCAGGCGATAACTTAGAACGACATTTTTTGTTGTGGGATTCTCGTGCAAGTCCTGAACTATTGTAATTACTTTTTCCCAGTTGTTTCTTTCAATTGCATTATAAATTTTCACTCCGGCGTTGAAATTCTCATCATTATAGGACATAGCGTACACGAAAATAACAGCAGAGATGAAAGCTGTAGTGGATGCTAAAGCTGTTCTTTTGTGAATCTTTACTTTATCTTGCTTCGGAAATAAGAAACCGCAGAACAAAAGAAATGAAATAAACAAAACTATAAATGGTAGCCAGAGGGTGAACTCATTCGAATTAAATTCAAAACGTGGTAATCCCGCTATGTACATTTGAAAAAATTGCATATCGTAATACACAAAGTAATAGTATAATTGTGGCACAGATGCAATCAGGACTAAACCGATAGTTATAGGAGCTATTCGGCTAAGCTTTCTGTCTTTCAGATATAAACCAAATTCGTATAGCATACAAACCAGCCCGGTGAACAGGGCATAGAAGCCAAACAACGGATATGTGCCGACTAAGATAAGTATCAGCACAACGATACGTAAAATAAGATTTGAAATACTTCGATAGGCAATAAAAAGAAGCAGAAATGCAACAATGCCCAGTGAATTGGAGAAAAAATAACCTGGTGATTTAAAAGTCAACAAGATGTAACCCAACTGTGTGATAGAGAGTAAGAGCATTAAGCTGGGTATAAATGATACTTGGTAACAATTCTTTGGTATGCGAAACGCAATGACTGACAAGTATTGAATCAAAAATAATATGGCAATAAAAATAAGACTGCCTAAGGTGGGATAATAAAAAAACTGGGTTAGAAAGGTACCGGCATACGTCAAGAGTCCACCGGCGAAATTCATACATTGAGTAAAATAATAAGTTGTAGGAATAAATATGGAAAACTCTTCTGCCCATTTTAAGAAAAAATCATTACGTATCGCTGTTAAGTAAAGTGATATTCCTATAAATGCCACAATGAAAATTAATTGAGGATGTCGCAAAACAAAACTTCCTAATTTGATTTTTGTGGTTGATTTTTCCTTTTTAATTGAGTTTTTGCTCATAGTATTGAATCCTTTTTTGTCGCAAAATAAATTTTATTTAGCTTGAAAATAAATAATATTAGAAATGATTTCATTTCAAAGGTACAGAAAATGCTTTGCTTAAACAGTTAACTGATTTTAAATTAACAACAGGAAAGTATAAAAATCATATAAAATTAAATCGCCGGTAATTACATGATAAATTTATGAAATTGCTCTTTAGTAAAAGTGTTGTTTAATTTTATAAAGATTGATTTTGGTCGAAAAAAGATATAATTCTCAATCCGTCTTTCAAAGGGAGATCTATTTTTAATCCACAATTTATTGAAATCCCAGCTGTTATCAAAATAAAAGGTCGCTTCTAAGAATTGAAGCGACCTTTTGTTTTGTTCTCCTTTATTGGATTTAGAGTGTCCTGAATCAAGCTTTTCCTGCACTACCCAAAACATTTACTGTTTTGTGTGCATACAATTTTTTCAATTCGTCACGAGCTGGTCCTAAATATTTACGTGGATCGAATTCTCCCGGTTTAGTTGCTAATACTTCACGTACTGCAGCGGTCATAGCTAAACGGCCGTCAGAGTCTATGTTGATTTTACAAACAGCTGATGCAGCTGCACGACGTAATTGTTCTTCAGGGATACCGATAGAATCTTTCAATGCACCTCCGAATTTGTTGATAGTTTCTACATATTCCTGTGGAACAGAAGAAGAACCGTGCAATACAATAGGAAATCCGGGGATTTGTTTTTCAATTTCTTCCAAAATGTCGAAACGCAATGGAGGTGGAACTAAAACACCTTTTTCGTCACGGGTACATTGAGCAGGAGTAAATTTGTTAGCTCCGTGTGAAGTACCAATCGAAATAGCCAATGAGTCAACACCGGTACGGGTTACAAAGTCAACTACTTCTTCCGGTTGAGTATAGGTGTGGTGTTCTGCAACAACATCATCTTCTACTCCGGCCAAAACACCTAATTCGCCTTCAACACTTACGCCGTTAGCATGTGCAAATTCAACGACTTTTTTTGTTAAAGCAATATTTTCTTCGTATGGTAAGTGTGATCCGTCAATCATTACGGAAGAAAAACCGGTTTCAATACAACTTTTACAAAGTTCGAAGCTATCACCATGGTCTAAGTGTAAAACAACAGGAATATTCATTCCCAGTTCTTTTGCATATTCCACTGCACCTTGTGCCATGTAGCGAAGTAAGGTTTGGTTCGCATATTTACGTGCGCCACTTGATACCTGTAAAATTACGGGTGATTTTGTTTCAACACATGCAGCAATAATGGCCTGCATTTGTTCCATGTTATTGAAATTGAAAGCAGGGATTGCATACTTACCTTCGATCGCTTTTTTGAATAAGTCGTTGGTATTGACCAATCCAAGTTCTTTGTAATTTACCATATTCTTTGAATTTTATAGTTTGATAATTTGAACGCAAAAGTAGTCATTTTTTGTCAATTAAGAAAGAGATGCTATCCTTTTGTTTTAATTGGACATTATTTGTATACCCGACGATACTTAATCCGCGTTTTACTCATTTAATCTACGAGAAGAGATTCGTCGAATTATTGTTTAAACAACGTGATAAACTGAATTGAAAAGAGGGGGTACAGACCCGAATCGCACACGGCTACGCGACAAAACAAAACCACAGGTTGCGTTTTATTTGTTCACAGGGGATCAACAGGTTAAAGCGGGGGCCGATTAAAGACGACAGGAGGCAAAAGGAGTAGCGGTAACGACTGGTATTCGAATTATTCCGTCGTTCATTACGAGGTAATTTTAGTTTTTACCAACTGCGGTTTAATCCCACAGCTGCGGAATAAGAGAATGCATCTTCATTCGATAGTTTCCAGTCAAAGAATAGTTTATATCCCGGTCAATATATTTTTTCCATTTGGCTTCATCCCCGTTAAATGTATTCAGATCGACAAAGCCTTTAATGCCTGCCAGCTTGCCGTTATGGGCATGTTGCCAGAACAGCCATTTGCGGTTGTCGGGGAGAATACGGTTTTTATTAAACGAACAAATCCAGATCGCATTATTCGGGAACTGACCTCTGATATAGCGGTTATATGAATTCACGTTGGCATAAATAATCATTTTACATCCGCTGGCCTGCTCGACGGTAGCCAGGAAATCGGCTATATCTTTCTTTATCTGCTTGTCCGATTTAGCGACCGGCAGATTACCCCACTCCTCAATATCCAGCGCCGGGGCTAATTTACCGGAGAAGCCTCCTGTATGAGATAAAAAATTCATTGCCTGTGTCTTTCCGGGCTTATTAAAACGGAAGAAATGATACTCCCCCACGATTATGTTTACTTTTTGGGCGGCATTAATATTCGTAACGTAATTCGGGTCAAGATAATCTTCCCCTTCGGTGGCTTTAATATACGCAAAATCAATATTCTGGAACTTGATTAAATCCCAATTAATTATCCCGGAATGCCTTGAGACGTCAATACCCGTGATGGGGTATTTCTTTTTATCGATATTCACTCCCTTGGGAAGAAAATACGTCCGGATAAAAATTATAAGCAATATAATCAAACAAACCGAGACTCCGAGAGCAATAAAATATCCTTTTTTCATGGTTGATAATAAGTTAGGCAAAGTAGCTATAATTAAGGGTCAAAGGATTTCAAACAGTAAAATAAAAGGAAATGATACATGCCGGCGACATGAATTCAACGTGTATGAATATTGAACAACAGAAATAGTCAGGACACAAAAACTATTGAAAGCCAATAGTTTCTTACGATGGCTTTATTTGCAAAAAGAACGGCAGTTTTATCAAAAACGTAAAATATTTCTTTTACGCAATAAAGGTATAAAAAAGGGAATTAATTCAATCGTTATTCCTGTAATTATTTTGAGAAATGTTTTAAAAGCAACATACAGGGATACCGTCTTAAGAATAAGCAATCAACATCGTCACGGCATTTTCAATTCAATCGTATGAAAACATAATTTTGTCATACAGATTACATAATGACGTAACATGAACCGGGTAACTTTGTTGAAAAAATTTAGCATCCCCAAGTTATGAATCAGTATCCTGTTTTGATTATAGATGACGAGGAAGACATGTGCGAAATTCTCCGGTTTAACCTGACAAACGAAGGTTATGAAGTCGATGTGGCTTATTCAGCTGAAGAGGCTCTGAAATTAAATATCCAGCATTACAGTTTATTATTACTGGACGTAATGCTGGGAGAGATTTCAGGATTCAAGCTGGCTCATATGATCCGGAATGATCCAAAGACAGCAATAACACCCATTATATTCCTGACAGCCAGAGATGGCGAGAACGATCGTCTGACAGGTTTCAGCCTGGGAGCCGACGACTATATTACCAAACCCTTTTCAATGCGTGAAGTAATGGCACGGGTAAATGCCGTTATCAGCAGGATCAACACGAAAAAAATGACAACTTCCCGTGTGGTTTCGTACGAGCGGCTCAACATGAACCTGACCAATAAACAGGTACTGCTGGAAGGGCATGAGATCCAGTTCACAAAAAAAGAGTTTGAGATTCTGAAACTTTTTATCGAAAACAAAAACAAGACCTTCACACGTGAAGAATTACTCGCACTAGTCTGGCCGGAAGACGCATTTGTACTCAGCCGGACCATCGATGTAAATATAACCCGGATACGTAGAAAAATAGGAATGTACGAACGAAATATCGTCACGAAACTTGGTTCGGGATATTGCTTCGAAGGATAAAGGTAATTGTTCTCTGGAAATAAATACAATAGTGACAGAGCACCTGTCCGCATACTGCTCGTTGGGGCTTTTTGACTCCGGTGATGTATTATTCGAACGCTGCGCGTTTCCAGGAGAGAGGACATTCAACATATCCGCAAAGAGGCTATGAAGCTCCGAATAAAGAAACCGGAATGATTTTCCACATCTTTGTTTACTAATTATTTCGTTGAATTTTTAGTCTGTCGGTTGACAGACGATAACGCTACATACTATTTTACCAACAGGCTGAATGAAAAAGATAATACTGATGAGTATCGGTTTAATGACTATCTTTTCGACATTAAATGCGCAGAAAACCGGACTTGTATTGAGCGGCGGCGGAGCACCGGGAATTGCCCATATCGGGATTATAAAAGCTCTGGAGGAAAACAACATCCCGATCGATTACATTGCCGGGACATCGATAGGGGCTATCATTGGTGGCATGTACGCCATGGGAATGACCCCCGATGAAATGACAGGGATCATCAAATCGAATGATTTCAAGAACTGGTTATCGGGAGAAGTTGAGCCAGAGGACGTATATTACTACCTCTATTCCGACCAGAAACCCCGCATCATCGATTTACGAATTCAGATAAACAAGCAGAAGAACCATAATTTCAAGACCCGGATTCTACCGACCAACTATGTTCCGTCCGGCCAGATGAATTATGCCTTTGTGCCTTTATGTGCACAGGCAAATGCAGTAGCCGGGGGCGAATTTGATAAACTCATGGTACCGTTCCGCTGTGTAGCATCGGATGTTTACAACAAACAGGCCGTGGTATTCAGGCGCGGCGTACTGGGAGATGCCATCCGGGCTTCCATGACTTACCCTTTCATGTTTAAGCCTATCAGCATTGATGACAAGTTATTGTTTGATGGCGGCATATTCAATAACTTCCCGGTGGATGTTATGAAGAAAGATTATAAGCCCGATTATATTATCGGCAGCGTGGTGGCCTATAATCCACCGAAAGCCGATGAAAACGACGTCATGCTCCAACTTCAGAATATGATCATTACCCGTACCGATTATTCGTTGTCTTCAAGCGATGGATTATTACTTTCATTCAATCTGGACAAGATAAATGTCTTCGATTTTTCGAAAGTCGATGAGTTGGTAAAGATGGGTTATGACTCGACCATGAAACATTTGGATGAAATCAAGGCCCGGATTCCCCGACGGGTTACAACAGAAGAAATGACCCAACGAAGAAAAGACTTCCGGAGTAAATTTCCGGCATTAAAGTTTCAGCATATCGAAGTGACCGGAGTTGACAGCCTGCAAAAGCAATACGTAAAACGGACATTCCAACAGAAAGAAAATGTCGTTAGCTTAAACAGCTTCAAACAATCCTATTTTAAATTGATCTCGGATGATAAAATTTCGGAAGTGATCCCGCATGCCGTATATGATCCTGCCACCGGACTGTTCGACCTGAACCTGAAAGTAAAAACAGAAGACCAGCTAAAAGTCATGCTGGGGGGCAATATTTCATCGTCCATCTCCAATCAGGCATATCTAGGATTGACGTACCAGAACCTGAAAGACTATGCTCAGACGGCTACCTTGGATGCCCAGTTCGGGAAGTTCTATAACGGACTGGGAATTGGAACGCGCATAGAGATACCCACACAAAAAAGCTGGTATCTCAAACTGGCACTTGTCATGCACGCATTTGACTATTATCAGGGAAACAGCTTGTTTTATGAAGACAACCGGGCGGCGAACATTCATATGAATGAGATTTACAGCAAGCTGAGTGTCGGCTTTCCAGTCAGCATGAAAGGCAGGTTGGAATTTGGAGTAGGCTATGGCTCCTTAAGCGATAGCTATAATCAAAATGGCACGTTGCTTAACTCAGCAACCGGAAGCGACAAGAGTACTTTCTCAATCGGCAGTCTATTTGGCCGGATAGAAAGTAACACCCTGAATAACATCATGTACCCCACCAAAGGATTCAATTATGTATCATCTGTCCAGTTACTCGATGGGAATGAAAGCTTCAAACCTTCTAACCTGTCAAACGCCAACCTGACAGACAAACCCGATGTTTGGATGCAATGCCGCATCCGCTTTGATCATTACTACCCGGCCTCCTCCCGCTTTACGGTGGGCATTTTTGGTGAATTGGATTACTCAACCCGGGAGTTATTACAGAACTATACCGTCACCCTGATACAGGCTCCGGCATTCCAGCCAACACCTTACAGCAAGACAGTATTTAACAACGCATTTATTGCGAACAAGTTTGCTGCCTTTGGCATAAAACCCATCTACCTGATCACCGATCAACTTCACGTGCGGGAAGAAATCTATTGGTTTGTACCCTACCAAAGCATTATGCGTGTAACAGACAATTCAGCCTGTTATTCCAACCCTTTCGCCACATCCCGGCTTATGTCGGAGACATCCCTGGTTTATAACTTCAAGCTGGCAACGGCTGGTATTTATACAAACTACAACACCGGTCATTGGAACATTGGATTGAACATCGGAATTTTGCTTTTCAACCCTAAATTTGCGGAATAAACCAAAATCAATGATCTTTTGAAATAAAATATAATTTTACACAAATATTGCGTTGATTAATTGTTTCTTTTTATTAATTTTGCCTTGTTTTACTTTCATTCTATTGTTTTTTCTTTTATTCTATTATAAATAAGCAAAAAAAATGAATGAATTCCGAACTCGTTTTAATTACTTATTTGTACAATTATGAAACGGAAATTCAGCATTATCACATTAATTATCTTTATTCTACTAGTCGGCGGCCTGTATTTAATCTATTTCCGGCCTTTCAACAATGGCTTTTTAAAATCATCTCCTTCCCTTACCGACACGATTAAATCAAACTTATTTTGTAAAAAAGCAGAGGCTCTAAAGGGATCAAAGCCAGACTCCGCTGCCTTTTATTACAATAAAGCACTCCATCTCGTCCTGCCTCATTCCGGCAAAAAAGAAATTGACCACCTGTCGGGGAAGTATTACATAGGGTTAGCTTCCCTGAATTACAATTTGGGCAATTATGCTCAAACAAAACATTTTGATTCGTTAGCCGTCCATCAAACAAAAAAATATAACGA
>Ga0302173_10001194_pt1 | contig 13166 bp, 13 predicted proteins | sample I_Fen_N3_1_FD_198785 | JGI IMG/M metagenome (GOLD analysis project Ga0302173, IMG submission 198785) | Peat permafrost microbial communities from Stordalen Mire near Abisko, Sweden - I_Fen_N3_1 | ecosystem: Environmental > Terrestrial > Soil > Wetlands > Permafrost | place: Sweden: Abisko... | reverse complement strand
ATTCCCCTTAACTTTGTAATTTACGTGAATAATTAAAGTCAGTTTAGGGCAAACTCAATAAAATTCACAAGCAAAAACCACATCGAATTGATCACTGGATTATGATAAAAACAATGTGGTTGATCTTTTTTTTGCAAATTGCAAGTGCAGCTTGAACACTTTTTAGAATGTCGCATTGATATCAATCGCATAAACTTTATCAGAAAAGTCTTTCTGAGTATATTGCCTTCATAAATCAAGATATTTTTTAAACACAATTATAATAAATCTGCTATACTGGAATCATTATAGAAAGAAGCTCCAGTTCGCGTACAGGAAGAACTTCCTCATCCAAGGTCACATCAGCTTTGGTACTGGCGCTTTTAGAAGGAAAACCCTTGAATATTACGGTTTGATCAAGCCTTAGTTTTTTGTGATATGTCTATCGTCAAAGCCTTAACGCTTAACGTTTAAGCGTTACTGTAGCAACTTTGACAATAAAATCACTTCGGTTACGAGAAAAAATCAGGGAAATATACTTGTAGCTAATGCAATAAAAGCAATGTGTTAATTTATTACAAGCATAAAGTACACATGTAACTATATACTATTTGTAAAATTTTATAAAACCAGGAATAGGGGTAAAAATGAAAATCAAGTCATGTGCATTACAATTTACCGGAGGAAGAGACTCCACATTAACGGCTATTACTTTAATTGAAAAACATGAAATAAAAGAATTGCATTTACTTACATTTATGACAGATTTAACTGCAGATATTGATTCTGTGCATAAAAATGTGAATAAGTTGAAGCAATATTTTGGTGATGGAATAAATATAACCCATAATTTTGTTGATACTAGAGAATTAATGTACAATTTAGTCCAGAAAAATTATTTTAAAAATTTATTGAAGTATAAAACGTATAATGCCGCAACATTTTGTCCATCATGCCGTTTATCGCATCATGCTAATACCATATTGTATTGTTTGCAGAATGATATTAATTTTGCTGCGGATGGAGTAAACGAGCTGACTGGATTTGACTTGTTTCAACAAGGATGGGCTGTAGAAAAAATCCGCGAGTTATATCGTTCTTTTCAAATTGATTATTTAACGCCTTTATTGAATAACGCTGTATCTTCAGAAATTCTTTTGGATAATTATAACAATCAGAATCAACTAGATCATCCCTTTTATGAATCTCAACCCAAATGTTTGGGAGGGGGACAATTTCATAACTTATATTTACGATGCTATTTTTTGCCGTTAAAAGGAAAAGAGAAATATAAAACTATTTCAAAGCAATGGATTGATGATAAGTTACCACAAGTGAAAGAATACATTATAAAACAAAGTACGAATTGAGGAATAAAAATGATTGATTATTTAATACTATATCGGGACTGGGGTCGTGCAACTGGAGTTACAGTTTCAGTAAATCATTTATTAAAACTAATGAATGCTAATGGATTTTCAAATAAAGTGATTTTTTATCACAATGATGAGGAACTGCTTGAAGCAATTAGCTGTAATATGACTCGAGTAATTATGTTGCAAGCACCAACATTTAAATATGATACATTAATTAAAATTCTAGACACTGGACGTAATACAGTTTTAGTTGTACATTCGACAATATCTTATTTACAGGCAGAGGCAGACGCCTTTGAAAATGTACAGAAATATTTGCAATTGGTATATAGGAATTTTATGATTTGCAATCCATGTCAATATGAAGTGGAAGGCTTTAGGTCATATGCCAAGACTGAAATTATTTATTTACCTAATACGTTTAATCAAGTTAGTTTTAATTCAGAAAGCGATTTAAATAAAAAGATTAAAATGAAGCAAAACAATCCGCAAAAAAAAATTAGTATTTTTTGCGATTATCGTCCTTTTAAAAATATAGCAACACAAATTACTGCCTGTAGCATTGCAAGCAAACAGCTAAATTTAGAACTTCATATGTTTATCGAAAAACATGAAAACAGTGTATATAAAAACATAAAACTTTTATTGAAAAACACTAATCTGCCAATCGTATGGCATGACAAATGCGGCAATAAAGAATTACATGATATTTTGGACAATATGACGCTTGGGCTGCAAGTGTCTTACTCTGAAACTTTTTCTTATATTATTTTTGAACATATGATACATGGTATACCTACTATTGCATCTACAACTGTACCGTTTGCTTCTATAATTTCAGAATTTAATGATGCCAAAAAGATTGCCGATAAAATTTACTATATAACACAGGATATTCAATACAGTAAATATGCTCAAAAAGCAATACAGCAATCTGAAAATGTTAGAAAAAAAAATAATAAGGATGCACTAAAAGCTTTAAAAATTATTTTAAGGAAGTGTAATTAATGAGAGAATTGAAAAAGCAGCTAAAATATTGCTTAATTCAAACTGGCGGAACATTAATTAGCCTGATTACTATTTTATGGATGCCATGGACATTAAGAATTATGTGGGCGAAATTAGTATATAAAATTACTTACGTAAATCCTAAAGCCAACCCTACTTATATGAATTTCATTGAAAAATCTAATGACAAATATCAAATGGGAAAGAGAACAACAGATTCATATAAAAACATTCAATTGACACGTGAAAAATATGAGCAAAAGTGAAATGAAAAACAAATCAGAGCGAATAGAATATATCGTTCATAATAATTCTATTCAGAAGCTCTTTAGTGTAAAAAACAAAATTGACTGGTTAAAGAATGAAAATTGTATATATGACATAGTATCAGATGGAACTTTAAAAGTTGAAACAGATTTTCAGTTGTGTCATAGTAACCAATTGAGAATAAAATTAAACATACATAATAGTGATAAAAAGAATATTAACGTTAACGTCAAATTTCCTATATTGCATAATATATTGAGTAATGTATCGTACTGTTATCCAAGTTTAAATCCGCAAATTGGTTCAGAAACAATGGATTATAAAATGAATTACGGAACATGGTTTCCTTTACAGTTTATGAGTGTCTTTTTTGATAAAAAAGAATGTCTATCTTTAATAACGCAAGATATTAAAAATCATCAAAAAACTTATTCTCTTTCTAAAAAAACAGATGGATATGTTTCTATGAAAGTAGAATATAATACACATCAGATAAAAAAAGGGGAAACATGGTATTTGCCAACAGCTATTATTGATATAAGCGATGGTGATTGGCATGCAGGATTCAGCGCATACAAGAAGGCTTTATATGAATGGTATAACCCTCTTCGCAGTAAAAAAGAATGGCTGCAAAAAGCGTTTAATTTCAGGCAATATTTTTTACACGATAACTATGGGGATAAATCTTGGGATCAAGAGACTGATGACTATATATTGCAAGATTTAATAAAAAAAGATATTGAAGCTTTTGGCGGAATTGATTATTTGCAATTATTTGACTGGTCTAGCGAACCAAAGCACGGTAGGGTTGGTAAATATAATCCATGGCAATATCTAAGTGGATCAGATCACCTGAAAAACGAAATAAAAGAAATGCAAGAAAAAGGTATTCATGTTGGGTTATACTTTGAAGGCTATTTATTGGATCGAAAGACAGACATTGCTAAATTACATGGAAAAGAATGGAATGTATGCAGTTGCCAACGAAATATTTACTCATTAGCCGGAGATCAATATTGGTCTATTTGCCCTCATATAAAAGATTGGAAAGAATATTTGATTTCATCTATCAAAAGAAATATTGATATTTTGCAACCTGATGGAATTTATATAGATCAATATGGAGAAGGAACGCAATATCCTTGTTACAACGAAAACCATGGGCATTTTATTCCAAATAATCAGCTGCAAGATGAAAATGATGTGATTAAAAACATAGGTAACAATATTCCAGACAGTACTATTATTTTATCTGAATATTGTCCTACAGATGTTGGAACGCAATATCAAGATGGTAGTTTAACATATGCAAAAGGTATCGTTAATTTAACAAGATTTGTTTACCAAGATTTTAAGCAATTTGTAATTATACGCTGTGATGAACCGCTAGGAACTGACTTGGAAAGTATTAATAAGATATTTTTAAATGGATTAGGCATATGGTTATCTGGTCCCTTATCTGATTTAAAATGGTTTCCGTTGGAAGTAAGAAGTTTAATAAGAAAAACATATGGGATTTTAAAAAAATATCATATGTTTTTTTCTGGTGAAGCGACTCCAATGATAACTACATTGGATGAAAACATTATTGCCCACAAATTTTATTATCACGGAAAAAACCTATGGACTTTATATAATAATTCTACATATAATTTTTGTGGAGAAGTACTATCCTTAAAAAAAAATAATAAAAAGCAGTATTATGATGTTTGGAATGAAAAATATATACATACTACATTGAAAAATGGTTATGTATATATTACTCAAAGTATTAAAAGTGGAGAAGTTGGTTGTATAGTAGAGACCGAGTAAAATTAGAGGCATCAAATTCGTTATAATTAATTCAATATAAAGCATTTGCAGTTTCTTCAGCAGATATATGTTTACATTATACCTATTTAAAAGGCTGGCAATTAAACAGATCTCACACGGAGACGTTTAATTGCCAGCCTTTTTCATTATTTTACTAAATAGCCGCCATCTACGGGGATAACCGCTCCGCCCAGATAGTCACTGGCAGACGATGACAAGTAAATGCACGTACCTTTCATATCGTTACCCGTACCCCATCTATGGGCAGGAATCCGATCAGTAATTTCTTTATACCTTGGATTACTCTGATCTAATAGCGCTTCATTCATTTCGGTTGCCATATACCCTGGCGCAATCGCATTAACATTAATGCCACGACTAATCCAATCATTGCTCATTTCTTTTGTCAGTTGTGCCACGCCGCCTTTGGCAGCTGCATAAGCAGGAATGGTTTGCCCACCGAAAAAAGAAACCATCGAAGCAATCGTAATAATTTTGCCATAGCCTTTTTTCAGCATGACTTTAGCTGCTTCCTGACAAAGGATAAAAACCGAACTCAAGTTTACGCCTACTACGCGATCCCATTCTTCAATAGGAAACAGTTCCGCACTAGCTCGCCGTTGAATTCCATGTGCTGTTACCAGAATGTCCAGTTTTCCGCCAAACTTTTCCAGACAAGTTTGAAATGTACTGTATATCTGATCACGCTGTTCAAAATTTCCTTTTACACCGTAGCAGGTAAATCCCCTGCGGTGAAATTCTTCCGCTACAGTATAAACCTTATCCGATGTGCCAACAATGGCTACTTCACAGCCGGCTTCCATCAAGCCTTCAGCCATCCCGTAGCCCAGCCCTCTGGTTCCGCCTGTTACAATTGCTTTTTTTCCTTTAATATCAAAAAGATTCATCTTTTAGTCCCCCGCTTTTTATTTGTCTAAGATTCAGCAATCACCCTGATTGACCTGTTTCTCAAAGCGATTTTAAATAGGCTGCTATTTCAACATCCTGGCAATTCGAATAAAAATATTCCACAAAATTTTTATCATCAATTGCTCGTTTGAGGAAATCCTGATCAATTTCTTTTAAAATAGTCAGCAGCGGTCTGTACGTTATTTTTTTGATGTTATCTAAAATCTTTTTATTGCTTTGTTCTGCCGCAACTCTGTCTTTAGGATATCCGCCGCCAAACGGTTCAGAAAACAGCCGTTCAAAGAGGTAACGCAAATTTATTTCGCCGCCCCAGCCAAAATTTTGAGCAAACGGAATTGAAACCGCATTACCATCATTTATTTGACCAAACAAATACGCGTCCTGCCCGTTTACTACATGACCACAGATAACGTTAGGAAAGCTATTAGCAGCGAGCATTGCGCCTTCCCCCGTACCGCATCCGGTAACGACAAAATCTGCTGCTTTTGTTGTTAATAAAATGGAAGCTAAAAGCCCATTTTGTACATACGTCAGTTGACGCTTATCGGCTGTTGAATACATCCCATAGTTATATACCGTATGTCCGGCTTTTTCTGCTGCTGTTTTTAACTCCTGATAAATCAATTCATTTTTTCCAGCTTGAGAATTTTCATTTATTAAAGCAATTTTCATTTTTATTCATATCCTTATCCATATATTTAGGTCTATAATGACAACCTATCGACACATTCAAGAAGATCTTTTTATACTATGCTTTTGTTAACTAACTATAACCAACATTTCCAGATTATTCGTCATAAACCATTCACACTTTACTTTTCAGCCAATTCTTTTACGATTTGGGGATGAATCGCATCTAATTTATAAAAGCATAATGCGACTATCGGAATTACAGTGAACACGATAGGAACACAAAAATAGGATAGATTTATTATGTTTTTTGTATATTCTGTAATATTAGACGGATCATAACCAGCAAAGCTTAATACATAGCCCATTATAGCTGCACCAAAAGCCAAACCAATTTTATTAGCAAAACTATATCCACCATAAATTGTACCTTCTGCTTTTATGCCAAAACGCCATTCATGATAATCGACCGAATCAGCAGCCATACCATAAACAGCAGCTGTATTGAGGCCGTCAAAACATTGGGCCACTACATAAACAATACAAAAAACAACAGGATCTTTAACAAAGATCAAAATACTAAAACCAACTAAAAATCCACCTAATCCAAGTAAGTTTGTCCATTTCAATTTTAATTTTTTTACCAAAAAAGGTACACTTATAGCTGAAACAAATCTTCCTATATAAATAAGCGACAGTAAAATAGCTGCCAGCCAGGGAGAATTCATAACGTACATACAGTAGTACAATGTAACTGCACCAAGTGCTGCACCTTTCGTCTGATGGCATAAAGCGACTATCACCGATATAATCCATGGCACATTTTTGAAAATTGTTTTATATTTTTCAATGAACCCCATCTCGATTTTTGGCTCTTTATCTTCTTCTTTATTTGTACTGCTATAACGTTCTCTACATTTAGCGACAACAATCCAGAAGGATAGCATCGCTAATATACCAAATAGTCCTGTTGTCAAAGTAAAGCCCATTTGTTTATCTCCATTACCAAACAGATCAACCAAATAAATCATACAGCTGCTTATCGTTAACGCACCAAAACAAGATCCCAGCATACGAAAACTAACTAAGCTAATCCTCATTTCAGGAGAACGGCTCATCATAGGCATAAGACAACCATATGGCACATTCACTACGGAGTATAAGATACCTAAAAGTATATAGGTTATATACGCATAGACAATTTTTCCACTAGGGGAAAAGTCGAATACGGTAAACGTTAAAACAAATAGTATTGCAAAGGGGATCGCACCAAACAACATATAGGGATGAGTTTTCCCCCTTTTACTATTAGTGGTTTTATCAATCATACCACCAATAATAGGATCAGCAAATGCATCTACACCTTTTGAAATCAACAATAACAGGGCAACAGCTTCTACAGGAATCAGCGCAACATTTGTATAGAAAAACAGTAAGAAATTACTCATGGCCGCCATTACAAAATTCGAGCCCAAATCTCCAAATCCATAAGATATCTTTTCAATTAAACCTATGTTTTCTTTGTCTTTTAAAATTTCATGAATTGAACTATCCGTTAATACAGATTCCATATTATACACATCCTATCATTCCACTTTAACCCAATTACATAATTCTAAACATCGCACTGTATTATACATAAAAAACACAGTGCGATAATTTAGATTTAGCAAGCTTTACCCTGGCAAGCCTTATGATCCGCTGATCAAAAAGCTGGCATACTTCTATTTTTCATCGTGTGATCTAATATAATCCATATTTAATGTAAGACCTATCCCTGGTAAATCAGGTATCTCGATAAAACCATTTTTAGGCATTGGAGCATTTATAAAAGCTTTAGCTGTAATTTCTTCAAAAGTAAGTGTTCTTTCGACAAACAAACCGTTAGGCATAGCACTTATTAAATGCATATGAATATGTTCCATTCCATGCGGTGCAATTTTTAAGTTCCAGGCTTGTGCAATCGCTGCAACTTTGAGCGCTTCCGTATATCCGCCCGCTCTGGCACAGTCAATCTGAATAATATCCGTGGCTTCCGCCATCACTAAATCCCGGGCACCAAATTTCGTATATTCCTGTTCACCTGTAGCCAAAGTCATATCTGTACTACGTCTAAATCTAGCTAAACCTGGAATATCGTCAGCTCCTACAGGTTCTTCTAAGAACATAATGTCATATTGTTTTACTTTATTAGCAAAGCGGATACTGGTCGTTGAATCCCAAACATTATTAGCATCCAACATGATTCCAATATCAGGTCCAATAGCTTTTCTGACTTTTCTGACACGTTCTAAATCACGTTTAATATTCTGCCCGCCTTCTACACCAACTTTGAATTTAACCATTTTATAGCCTTGCGCTACAATATCTTTAAGTTCTTTAACTAATTCTTCATCAGAATACGAAGTCCATCCGCCTGTACAATACGCAGGTACTTTAGTTTGGTTACCGCCAAACAATTTATAAAGAGGCAGCCCGGTAATTTTACCTTTCAAATCCCACATAGCTATATCGATAGCACTTATCGCACAGAAAATCAGCCCTTTACGGCCTACACCGCGTAAGTATTGGACCATATCCTGCCAAACGACTTCCGTTTCAAATGGATCTCTGCCAATAACCAAAGGAGCAGCATCTCTCATTATTACTTCTTTTATTGCGTGTCCCCCTACTTCATGGTAGGTTATGCCAATGCCTTCCAAACCATCTTCCGTAGTCAGACGTACAATTAGATATCCTACACTTTCGACTTTTCGGGTAGCATCGGCAATATTGTCCGGCATTTTAGTAGATACAAGATGAACATCGATTTTGGTAATTTTGTGATTCATAATAAGGTCCCTCCACATAATTTTTTTTGCAAAACGCTTGTTTGCTGATTCGTAGTAAAATATCAATTAATAAAAACAATTTTATTAATCAAACTCTATAACTCCCATGAAACATCCATAGGAACTTTTAAACAATTTCAGTGCCACAGAATTAATCATTTACGTATTCTATTACACTATGGCACGAAATTAATTAAAACTATATAATTCTTTAAAACCGAAGCATAAATCTATTTTTTAAATTTAGTATAGTTTATTGTATTTTGTTCACCGGATAATGTACTTTTTCTCCTTTTAGGAACCGAACGGCTTCTTCCGCACACTTGCGAGTAAGATCAACCGCTGCCTCTTCAGAATACCAGGCCATATGCGGCGTAATAAGAAGCTCCGGCTGTTTAAGCAAAGGACTGTCCGCTGGCAGCGGTTCTTTTTTCGTGACATCAATTCCCGCACCGGCGATCCATTTTCCTGTCAATGCTTTGTCGAGAGCTGCTTCATCAACAAGGCCACCACGTGCTACATTAATTAAATAAGCACTCGGTTTCATCATTTTCAGTTCTTTCTCTCCAATAATATCTTCCGTTTCCTTATTTAATGAACAATGTAATGATATGATATCGGACTGCTGCAGCAGTTCTTCCTTGCTGACAAATTCGACAAAATCAATTTCTTCATTATGTTTTTTAGCAGCACCAGCATAAGGATCATAGCCAATAACCCTGCAGCCTAAAACATGAACCCGTTTTGCAAAAGCACTGCCGATCCTGCCAAGCCCTATGATACCAACCGTTTTCAACCGATTGCGCTGAATTGGAATCGTTCGTGTGTAATCCCAGATGCCTTCTTTTACAAGCGGTACGATCTTACATAGTTTTCTGCTCAAAGCCATCATTAAAGTAAATGCCTGATCCGCAACTTCTTCCGTTCCATAATCCGGCACATTGCAAACCTGAATCTTGTATTTTGTAGCTGCCTGAATATCCACATTATCAACACCAACGCCATAGCGTACAATCATCTTTAACGTAGGAATTCCTTTAAAGACTTTTTCATTCAGTGGCACACATTGGTTCAGCATCGCTACAGCACCATGGCATTTCTCTATAACTTCTTCTTCCGTTTGACAATGAAACCAGGAATAATCAAAGCCTGCGCCTTCAAACACTTTTTTTTCTTCATTAATATCCGTATGATCACAATCAGAAATAACTAGTTTTTTTTCTTTACTCATTTTTATTAACCCCTATTTAAGATTTTATTCAATATGCGCACGACTTGTATCGCCAGTATCCGTTGATAATTTCTTTTTAAAAGTTTCCGTTGCCAGATATACACAAACCTTTAAATAATTCTGAAAAAATCGTCTATTATGCACTGAGCACAGCTTTTGCTCTAACATAATATACAAATATTATGTTTTTAAATAATCTCTTTAACTGTTTTTACGATATTTCTCACAGTCAATCCATATAATGCAAACAATTCTTTCGACTCACCCGACCGGCCAAAACAATCCTGAATACCAATCTTTTTTACGACAGTTGGTTCAAAGCTTGTAACAACTTCGCTTACTGCGCTTCCCAATCCACCAATAACATTATGGTCTTCAACTGTTACAATACCTTTTGTCTCTTTTGCTGCCCGGACAATCGCTTCTTTATCAATCGGCTTAATACTGTACATATCAAGAACTCGTACCTCAATGCCTTCTCCTGCAAGGATCTTTGCTGCTTCAATGGCCTTCGACACCATCGAACCAATCGCCATGACGGTTATATCCGTACCAGCCCTGAGCTGCTTACTTCCGCCCACGACAAATTCTTCAGTTTCATCATATAAAGCTGCATTGGCATCGCGTCCTACTCTCATAAACATCGGACCTTTATGCTGTGCCATGAGTTTTACGATTTTTCCTGTAGCAACATGATCCGCTGGAACTAGTACACTCAGTTTTGGAATGCTGCGCGTAATCGCCAGATCTTCAATAGCCTGATGCGTCGCTCCATCGCCACCACATTCTATACCGGCATGCGTTCCTACTACTTTAACATTAAGTTCCGGATAGCATACGGAGTTTCGCAGCTGTTCGACCGCACGCATACTGACAAATACCGAAAATGTACTTGCAAACGGTATTTTGCCGGATGCAGCCAGTCCTGCAGCAATACCAATCATATTTTGTTCAGCGATCCCACAGTCTATATATCGTTCGGGAAATTCCGCCTTAAATCTAATTGAATTTGTCGCCTTTCCCAAGTCCGCATCAAGAACAACAACATTATCATTTGCCCGGCCAATTTCTACTAATGCCTTCCCATAAGCTACTCTATTCGCTTCCATCAAAGCACGCCCCCTAATTCTGCAATAGCCTGCTTTAACTCATCACTGTTTGGGGCTTTGCCATGCCAGTCTACTTTATTTTCCATAAAAGATACACCTTTACCCTTTATTGTATTTGCAATGATAACTACAGGACCATTTGTAAGTCGATCTGCTTCATCAAGAGCGGCGCCAATCTGCTCAATATCGTGCCCATCAACCGATAGTACTTGCCAACGGCTTGCCTTAAAACGATCGCTGACATTTGTTATATTCATAATTTCTTCATTCGTTCCATCGATTTGCAAATGATTATAATCTACTATGACCACTAAATTATTCAGGTCAAATTGGGCTGCACTCATCACAGCTTCCCATACCTGGCCTTCCTCACACTCACCGTCTCCCAGCAAGCAGTATACCCGGTAATCCTTTTTATCCATTTTTGCCGCATAGGCCATGCCTACAGCAGCTGAAATTCCCTGCCCAAGTGATCCTGTCGACATGTCAATACCCGATGTATGTTTCATGTCGGGATGACCTTGTAAAAAACTATCTGTCTGTCGCAAACTTTTTAAATCCTGTAGTGTTATGTACCCTTTTTCCGCTAAAGCCGCATAAAGAATTGGACAAGCATGTCCTTTGCTCAAAACAAATCGATCGCGTTTTGACCACGCTGGCTGCTTTGGATTTATACGCATTTTATAAAAATACAGAGTGGCCACAATATCAGCCGCTGAAAGAGATCCTCCCGGATGCCCGCTTCCAGCATTCGCAATGGCCTCCAAAGCCAGCTGCCGCATCCGATCTGCTTTTTTTCTCACCATTTTTGCATCAATCAAATTTTATTCACTCCCCGCAAGATTTCCTAACAATCAATTTAGGCTGTAAAATTATTTTTTGTTTTACAGTATAAGGATTTTTTATCTCATTTATTAGTACCTCTGCCGCTTTTTCGCCTAAAGCAAATTTTCTCTGATGAACGGTTGTTAACGGAATGTGCAGCATGCTGGCTTGTTCTATATCATCATAACCAGCTAAGCCTAGATCTCGTGGAATTTCAACGGAATTTTCATGACAATATTTCAAAACTCCCATCGCCACAGTATCATTGATAGCAAAAATTGCATCTACAGACTTCTCAATTAAAAACTTTGCATATTTAACACCATCAGCAAAAGTTGCCATACTGTTAAAAACGATACTGTCATCCCGGTCAATTCCACTATTTTTCAGTACGTCTGTATACCCGCGAAAACGGTCATTACTGGCCGAGGAATTTTTATCACCTAAAATAACACCAATTCGTTTATATCCTAACCGAATCATATGCTGAATAATTTTTCTTGTTCCTGAATAATTGTCATTCGTTATAAAACTGACATCCAAATCAGCAATGTAATTGTCTACAAAAACCAGCGGTGTATTCGTTTTGATGAAACTTTTATAATCATCTTTGTCGGAACTGATTGGGATGACAATCGCGCCATCAACTCGTTTGCTTGTTAAAAAAGTTGAATACATCAATTCATTCGCCTTATTTCTGTCACTGTTGCACAGTAACAGCCCGTAGCCTCTTTTTTCCAAATACGCACTGACACCCTTGCTGATAAACGCATAGTACTGATTCGTAATATCCGGAACGACCAGCCCAATCATATTCGTTTCATTGAGTATTAAACTACGCGCTACAGAATTAGGCTGGTATCCTTTTTCTTCACAAACACGCAATATATATTCCTTTGTTTTTTGAGAAATTCCCGTACTATTATTTAATGCACGTGAAACGGTAGAAACAGCTACATTGCATTCTTTAGCGATATCTTTAATTCCAATCATTGCCAACATCTCCCCATTATATAAATATATCATTTTGTAAAATATCTTTTACTACAATCAAATTCTATTATATAGCATTAACAGATATTTATTAATATATATTGGGCAGCTTCCCTGACAATATATTGGTTTTTACAATTGATATGTACGATCCGTTAAAGATTTTATTTTATCG
>Ga0302173_10001185_pt1 | contig 13198 bp, 14 predicted proteins | sample I_Fen_N3_1_FD_198785 | JGI IMG/M metagenome (GOLD analysis project Ga0302173, IMG submission 198785) | Peat permafrost microbial communities from Stordalen Mire near Abisko, Sweden - I_Fen_N3_1 | ecosystem: Environmental > Terrestrial > Soil > Wetlands > Permafrost | place: Sweden: Abisko... | reverse complement strand
CCTTTTTCTGACGCTTTTTTAATGGCAGCATCTAATCCAATTTTGTTGATGGTACGTAGTCCGTTAGCCGAAACATTCAAGCTAATCCAGGTATCTTGCTCTACCCAATAGAATTTCTTTGTAAACAAGTTCACATCAAATGTTCTTTTGGTACGACGTTTTGAGTGTGATACGTTGTTTCCTACCATTGCTTTTTTACCGGTAATCTGACAAATTTTTGACATTTCTATATCTTTTTATTGTTTACATTTTTTCTCAAAAACAGTGTGCAAAAGTATAGTATTTTTTTCAATCACACAAGCTTTTCATCCTTTAAATTTCAATTAATATCCAAGTCCAATTACAAACTCAAATAAATAATTGATAATGTTTTATTTAATCTGAATAATTTCTTTCAGCATAAGCAATGCTGCCTGAGTTGCACGTAGAATATTTTGCTCTCGCAGAGAACCAAATCGGAACTGGCGGCTTATAGTCATTTTTGCCGAACTCACTGCAATCCAAATGCTTCCAACCGGCTTTTCAGGAGTACCTCCAGCTGGACCCGCAATTCCAGACGTGGCAACGGCAACATCTGCTTTCAACAGCTTACGCACACCTTCAGCCATTTGCTCAACAACCGATTCACTCACCGCTCCATACTGAACTAAGCTTTCGGCAGAAACCTGCAAAATAGTTGTCTTCACTTCATTGGAATAAGCCACTACCGAACCTTTAAAAAATTCAGAGCTACCTGGAATTAAGGTAAACTCATGAGCAATATTGCCACCGGTACAACTCTCTGCAGTTGCAACCATCAGCCCATTCTCTTTCAATAAATCGCCCACCATATTCTGAATAGGCACATCCTCATAAGCCACAATTGCATCACCAAGAAGCTGCGACAACTTATCCACCTGTTGATTGATGCTAAATTCGAGCGCCAGCATATCATCCAACAACCCACTCAATCGAAGCTTTATAATACCGGAATTTGGCAAGTAAGCCAAACTTACATATTCCGGCAATTGATTTTCCCAATCTACTATCTTTAGAGCCAAAGCCGACTCCGAATAACCATAAACCTGCACTGTTTTATGAAGTAAAACGGGAGTTTTAAATAAGTTTTGTAGTCGTGGAATAATCTCCAAACTCATTGCCTGCTTCATTTCGTATGGCACACCCGGCATAGAAACAATAACTTTACCGGCTTTTTCAAACCATGTGATGGGTGCCGTGCCAACAAGATTCTGAATTACTGTACAATTTTCAGGAACCATTGCCTGAGACCGAGTCAGCTCATTTATCACAAAAGCTGGACGACTGGCAAAAAGTTGCTCAATATTCTTCAACACAGCATCATCAAAAATCAGTTTTGTACTAAAGAACTTAGCTAAAGTTTGTTTCGTAATATCGTCATTCGTAGGACCTATTCCTCCTGTGAAAAGCACAACATCTGCTCTCTCCAAAGCCAAATTCAACGAATCAACAATATGTTTTTCATCATCGTGAATTGAGGTTATTTGAACCAATTCAAAACCACACTTATTTAATTCTGTGGCCATCCATGCAGAGTTAGTATCAACTATCTGTCCAATAAGAATCTCATCACCAATGGTGACAACCTCCACCTTCACACGATTTGTTTTCATTTTATTTCCTGTTTTTTAATTCCGCATCAGCTATCTCCAATTGTTCATACCAAGCCGCACCAAACCGCCGGATCAACGGCTCTCTCAAAAAACGGTATATCGGCGTACCCGATTTTCCGCCAAGTGTACGAGCGCAATTACACACATTCCAACGATGATAATTTACAGCTGTAAACTCATTGTATTTTTGCAAACGTACCGGGTACAAATGACAGGAGATTGGTTTATAAAAATCTGTTTTCCCAGCGCGATAAGCCTTTTCGATAGCACACTTACAAACTCCGGTTTCATCCGTATACGTAAATACACATTCAGCGCCGTTCACAATAGAAGTTACAGGTTCGCCATCGTCATCAATATACGAGACACCTTGTTTGCGTATTACCTCCTTCGATGTCTCTGTCAGATCATCCCATATCACAGGGAGCAAATCTTCAATTATTTTCACTTCTGCATCTTCCAAAGGTGCACCATCGTCACCTTCGATACAACAGATTCCCTTACACGAGCCCAAATCACAGACAAAATGCTCATCGAGCAACTCAAGGCTAATTACAGTATCATCAATTTGTAACATTTCATTTAATTATAAGTAAACAATAAAAAAAGCATCCACACACAATTAGTTATCATCATGCCCCTTCAAAACAGGTATACTAATATGGTATTTTACAGCCAAAACACGAGTTAAAATTACAGAAGCTGCAGATAAAATCTGTGTTATTGTAGAAGAAAAATGAGCTTCGTAACAGCAAAGAAACACCACTCCACCAATCACACAAGCCAAAGCATATATATCTTTTCGGAAAATCAATGGGAGTTCATTGATCAAAATATCACGGGTAATTCCACCAACAGAGCCAGTTATCATACCCATCACAATGGCTACCCAGAAAGGAAACCCCGCATCTAATGTTCGCTCAATACCTACAACAACAAAGAGCCCTAACCCAATTGTATCAAAAATAAAAAAAGTATTGTTAAGTCGAATAATAAACTTTCCGAATAAAATTACAGAAAACAGAGCTAAACCTGTAACTATAAGATATGACGGTTGAGTCATCCAAAACGGAGTAACATTCAACAACAAATCACGAGTTGTTCCACCACCTATTGCAGTAACCAACCCCACAACATACGCACCAAACCAATCAAATCGCTTTGCCGAAGCCAATCTGATTCCGCTTATTGCAAAAGCAAAAGTTCCTGCATAATCTATCAAATGGATAAAATTCATACTGAACAGAAAGTGTTATTGAAATTACAAAAAAAGCGTATCAAAGAAATTTGATACGCTTCAATCAATATTTTGATATCAATTTATTTCTTAGCTGGAGCGTGATTTGCTGGCGCTTTTGCAGCTTCTGGATTCTCTCCAAAATTTGGTGCCACTACACCGGGTTCAGCCTGCTTAGCATGTTGAACTTGATCTTTAATTTCTGATTCATTGCTTAAATCCGTAGCCTGATGTTTATGCACTCCGACAGATAAAATTGAAAGTACTACTACAGCAATTACCAATCCCCAAGTCATCTTCTCAACAAAATCTGTGGTTTTACGAACTCCCATAATCTGATTAGATGAAGAGAAACCGGCAGATAGACCTCCACCCTTTGAATTTTGAACCAAGACAAATAAAGTAAGTAAAATAGATAAGACTACAATTAAAATGATAATAGCAATGTACATAATATTGTTTATTTTTTTGAGTTTGCGATAATTTTTTCCAAAAACCGAATTTGGTCTGCAAAGTAAACACTTTTTTTCGGATTATTCAAATTTAATACCTTCAATATTTCAATCGCTTCAGCATATTTCTTTGCGACAATGAGCTCTTTTGCTTTATTTTCCGAAATTATCTCAGATACCACATCCGTCTCTACAGTTTGCTTCTCAAGTTCTGTTGGAACAATATTATGCTTATCTGAGTTAATGTCATTTGTTTCTATTCCTAATTCAGGAGCAACAACAACAGCACGAGCCTGCTTTAACCGCTCAGCCAAATTCTTTAAAGACTGCTTAGTATCCCCTCCATCAGACTCAACAATAGTCATTAAATCAAAATAATCACCACCCGATTTAGTTTCACGTTCCCTTCGGAAAGCCACTGGTGAGACCAGCCTATCAGGATTAAGATAATAATACAACCAACGTCGACTGGAACAATACAAAGAGGCTATTTTTAAATTACCTGCAAACTGAATACTTTTCGAATCTTTCAACGCCTTAGCGTAAAATAATCTCGTAGCAGCAAAGTACGGATATAAATCTATCAGTTCCTTAAAATCAGAAATGTGTTCCGTAGCCACCAACTCTGGTTTTCTCACAACACCTATAAATTCTTCATGAGTCATAGTTCAGTATACATTAGCATTATTTCTACATTAATCAAACAACAGCTATTTATCATCTACAATTACCATTTTGCAACAGTATCATTGTAAATATTATCAACAATGTCAGCTATCATTGTTTTAACTAATGCATCCTGAACATCTGTCAGCATACTATGACTATCAAAAGTCTGAAAAGCCGAGTAAGTCTTTTCAAAATAATCTTCGGGATTAGCATTATTCGAGAAACGAACCTTAATGGTTAGCGTCAATTTAGTTTGCGAAGCGTAGGTGTCAGCCGAAATAGCCATTGGTGTTAATTGATAGCCTACAATTTCGCCCTCTAAATGCATATCTCCTCCCTTCTTTAGCACTTGTAAGCGAGTTTGTTTACTGTATGAATCACGCAGTGCTTCAGAGAATTCTTGAGAAATAGGAGGATACACAAGCTCTGCTGTATTCGGAAAATCTGTAATGGAAATAGACCTTACTTTATTATAATCGATATTGGAACCATTAAATTTGTATGATATTTTACAAGAGGTTAGCAATAATGATAAAACAATCCCAATCAGAAAAGTTATCTGTTTCACATTGTGCTTTTTATAGATATTCATATAGTGAGTTTTATTCGATTCCGTATTCTTTTATTTTCCTGTACAATGTTCTCTCCGATATTTGCAATTCGTCAGCAGCAGCTTTACGTTTACCTTTGTATTTATCTAAAGTAGTCTTTATCATCTGCCTCTCCATATCTTCCAAAGTGAGTGGTTTATGATGCATTTCCACCTCATGATACTCTTCTGCCTCTTGTATTGTTTCAACATCATCGTAAGCATTAGTAAATTGCTTGGCTTCCCTAGGTAGTTTATCACTTTTAAAGTCAACAGCAGTTGTCGGAGCGGATATAATAGTATCTTTCCTATTTAGAAAAGGGGACTGGTAGTTTATATCAGGTTCGGGCACCTCTGCTTGTTGGTTATTCATAATATCATGGACCAACTTCTTCAAGTCATTCATATCCTTTTTCATATCAAAAAGGACCTGATAGAGAATCTCCCTCTCACTATTAAAAATTTTATGCTCTTGTTTGGAATCCGAAAACAATGCAGGCAATCGTTCTATGTCATCTTTAGGCAAATATGTTCGCAAAATGTCGGCAGTAATCTCTCTCTGTTGCTCTATTACTGAAATCTGTTCTGTGATATTCTTCAATTGTCGAACATTACCATTCCAATAATAATTCGTCAAAATAGACTTTGCTTCATCAATCAATTTCACAGGTGGCATCCGATATTTCTCCGCAAAATCAGAGGCAAATTTTCTGAACAACAAAACTATATCATCCTTTCTCTCGCGAAGAGCAGGAACTGCAATTGGTACCGTATTTAATCTGTAAAATAAATCTTCCCTGAACTTTCCATCGCGCGTAGCCTGCAACATATTTAAATTGGTTGCAGCCACTACCCGAACATTAGTCTTTTGTGTCTTAGATGATCCTACTTTAATAAATTCTCCAGCCTCTAGAACACGAAGTAAACGAACTTGGGTAGAAAGAGGTAACTCACCAACTTCATCCAAAAAAATCGTACCTCCATCAGCCACTTCAAAATAGCCCTTACGATCAGCCGTTGCACCTGTGAAAGAACCTTTTTCATGGCCAAACAGTTCAGAGTCAATTGTCCCTTCAGGTATTGCACCGCAATTAACCGCTATGTAAGGACCATGCTTACGATGGCTATAATAATGAATTATCTGAGGAAAATTTTCTTTTCCAACACCACTTTCCCCTGTAATTAGAACCGACAAATCAGTTGGCGCTACCTGTACTGCAATATCAATTGCCCTATCCAATAATTCTGAGAAACCGATTATTCCAAATCGTTGTTTTACTGCCTGAATTTCTGACTGTTGCATATACTTCCTAACTTTAAACTGTAATTATGGCATAAAATTGCATGACAAAATTACAAATAAATAAAATAGAACTAACATGAGTAATAATCAAAAAAGAGTAAAATTATCAAATAGAACAAACTTATTTGTATTTAAATTAATGACACGTTATAAATCAAAAAAAGGAAGTAGAAAAAATCTACTTCCTTATATAAAAATTCAAACTAAAATTATCTTTTCGACTTAACAGACTTATCAATTCCGTCAATAGCTTTTAGAGCCATATCATTTTTAGGATCTAAACTCAATATCTTATTCCAATAGAGTTTTGATTGTGTATAATCTTTATTTAGATAGTAAAAATATCCAAGATATTTTGAACATTCTATGATTACCGGATTATATCGAGGGTCAGCTTTAGCTTCTACAACAGCGATTGTTTGCTCATAATAAGGTTTTGCCAAACCTTGAGTTGTTTCTGGATCGAGAGAAAAATTTGTACGTGCTCTCCAAATATACCCTCTATAGCTTGTCGGATCTAAAGCAATAACCTGACCAAACAAACTGTCAGCTTTATGCAAAGCTATTTTCTTCACATCTACTTTAACTGAGTCAGTATTACCCCAAGTATAATACAATCTTGCAAAATCATAAACAACATCAGATGACCTCTTGTCGACAGCTAGCGCATTCAAATAGTTATTATAGGCAATAGTTGCATTTACATAGTCAGCTTTAGAAGAGTACATATCAGATATGTCTTTCCATAACTCAACCTTTGAAGAATCTTGCTCTAATGCCTTCTTATATTGCACAATTGCAAGATCATACTGTTTTGTTTCTTTTAAAGCCTGACCATAATATCTATAGTCTAAATATGTGAAATCTGGATTGTCTGATTTATTAAACAATAAATCAGCAGCTTTTACAGCTTCATCATATTGTTTAAGATCGGTATTATTATATAATGCTAAACGGTTGAATGCTGGATTACGAGGAGCCTTAGCCATCCCACTTTTTGCTATTTCCAGCGAATTGGCAAAATCATGATTTAGAAATAAAGTCATTGCATACTTCACCAAATCTTGTGCATTAGAGTTGCCCGACTTAAGATAACTCCCATACAATTGTCCAGCCTTTTCAAAATCGTTAGTCGTATAATAAATATCAGCTAACTCTTTATCAACAAGAAGAAAAGACGGCTCCTTTTGCTTTAATCTATTTAGCATGTCTATTGCAAGCGGTGTATTTACATTCTTATAGGCACGCGCGTATTTAATATATGCCTCTTTACAGTTAGCATCATATAAAATAGCTAATTCGTAACTGCTACAAGCATTACCAACATTTTTATTAGCAAGTTCAATATCACCAGACAAAACTGCAAGCGCTGCATTTTTAAGCTTTATCGATTTAGCTTTATCTCTGTAAACTATAGCCTGATCAATTTGATTGTTGACCAAATAAGCATTAGCTGCAGCAATAAAAAAGTCTGGATTCTTCTTTACGTTTGATAATTTCAAAACAGTCTGAATTTCAGTATCAGCAGCTTTAGGATTAGATTTTATTTTAAGCATAGCCAATCCAATAGAATTTAAAGGATCAACTTGATTATTTACTTGTCCTTTTTCAAAATATATAGCTGCAGAATCAAGCTTATTTTCACCAAAATAGATATTACCTAAATAAAAACAAGTTTCAGCTCTGGTTTGAGGATCACTTGCAAACTCATTTAACAGTAATGGCTTTGCAACCTGAGGAAAACCAGCTTTATAATAAGAAATACCTTGTCCACCATCAGCTTTCACAACAGAATAGTTAACTATCAATAAGGTAAAAGCACAAAATAAAAAGTTACGTTTCATGTAGCTTGTTTTAAAAAAATTAATGATTATTCATCCTTTATGTTTACTATACGAACTGGTTGCGTAGCAGGTACAAGACCTGATTTTAAAATAATTCTTTGTCCTCGATCGGAGGTCATAAAAGAAGTAAGACCAGAAGGTAAAGAGCCTCGTGGATCATTTAAAATAATATAGATATTACGAGTTAAAGGATAATACCCGTAAAATAAATATGCTTGAAAAGGCTTATAACTGTTTGCTGCAGTAGCTTCAGCCTCAGAACTTACTGCCATCACTCTAATTTCGTTTTTAAAAGATAAGTTTGTTGTATCTTTTTGATTTCCTAACCAGTTTACACCGATTATTCCAATTGCATTAGGTGTTTTTGAAACGAAATCAATAACTTCTGGATTAGTCGTTTGAGCAAATAATTTAGTTGACAATTTTTCACCATTGCAAATAGAATCAATCGCATAACGTACAGTACTTGAGTTTTGATTGTCAAAAACAATTTGGAAGTTTCCTAATTTTGATTTAGGAAAAATATCTTTCCAGTTTGTTGTTTTTCCTGTAAGAATATCTTTAATTTGGCTTACTGTGATTAATGAATCCTTATTTTGATTATTAATTATCAAAGCAATTCCATCGGTAGCCAATTTATAAGAACGGGGAGAGAATTTTTTACTTTTTAATGATAATTCCTCATTGGAAGATAGTGGACGAGTAGCAACTACTAATCGTACACTATCCTTCAACAATGAATTTATAGCATCTACCTCATTTGTATATTTAGGTACAACGCCAGCCTTTGGAAACAAAGCCTCAAATACATCTAACTCCTCTTGAATTATTGGTTTCAAATTTTCGTCAACTGCAATCGGAATTACACCAGACGAGTACGTATCGGTAAACCTATCTTTACTCTTGGTCTGACAAGAAACTAAAACTAAAACAAGAAAAAAAGATAATAATTTGACTTTTTGCATAAAAAACTATTCCAATCTATATGTTACCGGCAAAGTATACCATACCGAAACATTTACTCCATTTTGTTTACCCGGAATGAAACGAGGCAATGTCTTAACTACTCTGACAGCTTCTTTATCACAAGCTGGATCAAGTGATCTGATCACCTCAACTTTATCTACAGTACCAGATTTAGATACTACAAATCGCAAAATAACTTTTCCCTGAACACCATTTTCCTGAGCAATTACAGGATATTTGATATTTTTGTTAATGTAATTTAGCAATTCACCTTCTCCTCCCGGAAACTGTGGCATCTGTTCAATAACAGTGTAAACTTTTTCTTCAACAACTTCTTGGGTTACAGCTTGCTTGACATCAGCAATATCTTTACCCTTCTCGTCATTACCTTTTACATCTGCTATAGATATTGTCACTTTAGTATTAGTTAGAGCTTCTTGACTTTTGAACTCCTCTTTTACATCTTCATCCTTTTTTATGACCGGAGCTGTAAATTTAATAGAGCTTTTCAAAGCAGGTGGCGGAGCCACTGGAGCTACTTTCTTTACATCATTCTTAACCTCAGCTTTCTCTAACTTAGATAAAGTAGTCACCTCAGTTACAACTTCCCTCTGTTTTGGCTTAACCATTTCTATAAGCTTAGGAAGACTAAATCCGACGATTGCAACTACAGCAACAATAATCATAGCTGTATTATGTCGCTTATCAGATTCACTACGTAACTTATACGCACCGTATTCCTTATTTTTACCTTGGAAAATAAGTTCACGCCATTCTAAGGAAGTTAAATCTATTTTAGCCATCTTATTTATTTTTTAGGCGTTTAACTATTTTGCAGCTCCGTCTGAGAGTTTCCCTTTAGACTGCAAATTTTTAATTAAAAATAATTCTCCCGGAGTAATCTTATCAATCACATACTTCCCAATATTACAAATCTGCATCTCATCAAGTGCATCAATCAGATTCTTATATTTTGACCTATCTGAAGCTTTTATAATTACTACCGGAGTATTTTTCCCTCCTTTTATTTCAGAAACCTGCTTAGTAAAATCTGCTTGAGAAATTTTCAACTGTAATTTTTTCTGCTTTAAGTCATTGATTTTACTTACAGCTTCCGCATTTCTTTTCAAAAGAAAATCGCGAATACCGTCAGCTTTATAAGATGATAATTTTAACGAATTATAATCTTTATAATTTGGTTGACCAGTATAATAGAAGATCGAATCACCGCCTCCAAGAACAAGTGTAATAGCTTGCGAAGCTTTTACTGCATCTCTGTCTGCATCAGTAATTTTTTTATCATTACTAGGCATATTTATTTCCATTGTTTGAGGTTTACTCAACGATGTACATAACATAAAGAAGGTAATCAGCAACATATTCATATCCACCATAGGAGTGAAATCAACAAATACACTTATTTTCTTCTGTTTACTTCCGCCTTTTTTCTTTTTTCCACCGCCTTCGTTACTTTGTATTTCAGCCATAATTTTGTTTATTTTTTATTAGCAGTTTCATTTTTCAGTGATGTAATCAAATTGTATCTGTTTTCTCTCAAATCTTGAAGAGAGTTCATTACATCTTTAATTACCTTATAAGGCGTATTCTGATCAGCTTTAATAGCTATTCTTAAGTCCGGATTAATTGCACGTGCTTTTTGAATCCAAACTTTAAACTGATTATCTACACTGTCAGTCGGAATACCATATGTGGCTAACACTTTATCTTGCTCATCAGCTTTTAAAGCTAGATAAGCCTTCATGCTTTTGATTGGAATACCAAATGTGGCTGACACTTTGAACTTTTTCTTTTCTTGTTCGCTAAATGTTATTCCATAATGGTTTCCAACACTATCCAAGGCGTTTACCATATCAGACTGTTTATCCATGCTCATAAATACCTTTCCCTTTGGATCTATCAGAATTGATAGGATATTTGTTTCGGGTATTTTGATTTCGGAAACTGACCCTGGTGTTGTTACTTGTACTGGTTCCTTTTTCACAAACGTAGACGTTAGCATGAAGAAAGTCAACAGAAGTACAGTAACATCACTCATCGCGGTCATATCGATACGTGTACTTTTCCTTGCTACTTTTACTTTAGACATAATTTCGCTTTATTTTATATTGATTACTTGTGAGATGCAGCAAATGTTTGTACAATAGAAAAACCTACTTCATCAATGCAATAAGTAATAGAGTCAATTTTACTAGTAAAATAGTTGTAAGAAACAACTGCCAAAGCACCTGTTGCAATACCAAATGCAGTATTAATCAAGGCTTCAGAGATACCTGCAGAAAGAGCTATAGAGTCAGTACCACCAGCACCTGCCAAAGAAGCAAATGAACGAATCATACCGATTACTGTTCCTAACAATCCCATCAATGTACCTAATGTAGTAATAGTTGCAATAATAGGAAGATTTTGGCTTAACATTGGAAGTTCAAGTGCTGTTGCTTCTTCAACTTCTTTCTGAATAGCTAAAATTTGTTGTTCTTTTGATAACGTTTTATCTTCTTCAACTTCTGCATACTTAGTTAAAGCCGATGTAACAACATTAGCAACAGAACCTTTTTGTTTATCACAAATTGCAGTTGCAGTTGCAATATCTCCTTTTGATAAGGAAGCTTTAATTTCTTCAACAAATTTCACTAATTTACCTTTTCCTTGAGCTGTCTTAATAGCAAAGAAACGTTCTACACTTAATGCAAGAACTGTAAGTAACAAAGTTTGGATAATAGGAACGATAAATCCACCTTTATAGATAGTTCCTAATAAATTGCCATCCAGTGGATGATTATTAGGATCATTGTTCATAAAGTTAGCCGGATTTCCGAACACATAGTGAAAAATACATACTGCTAGCACTAAACATGCTAAAATAACAAGACCTGAAGACTTGATACCTGTAAATGATTTACTTTTGTTTGTTTGTTTTTGATTCTTTGCCATAACGTTTTTTATTAGTATTATTTTTTTTATAATTGTTTCTTATGAAAAATTTCGCTCCAATTTTATTAATTCATTCACGTATCAACGTCTCTCGTAACGGAAGACAAATATAATAATAATTTATCAAATGAGTTGCCTTTTCTATTGAAATTTCTATTACAATACAGACAACTGCCCAACTATTCTTTTTGAAGAATAAATTCTAGGATTATTAAAATGAGCACAAAAATAGCAACAAAATTACTAAAGTCTATGCATTTTACATTTTTTAATTTCATGTTTTTTTTAGTCATCTAAATATCAATGATTAAGAAATAAAGTTGGCTATCTTTTTATTGAAAATACAAACAAAAGATGTCTAAATTATCATATTTAGAGAACAAAAAAAACATATTGAACAATAAAACAAACACTATGATAACAAAAAAGAGTTTTCCTTGAAATTATAAAATTACAATATCTGGCCTTAGCTAAAAAACGAAAGAATTCAAGATTCGACAAACCTTTGGATACATGTTAAGCCTTTGCTTAAACAATAAAAAAACACCTGTATGCTCTATGAATTCCTATGCACCAGAGAAGGTTTAGTCCTGTTTATATGGCTCCATAGATGGAGTAAACTATCAACTTTTGGCGAATAAAAAACTGGTTCCACCCGCTTCTACTGATAAAAGTATTGTACGTGCTGAACTAACTTTCTCGCCAACTAGTGTCCGTTATATAAAACTACAACTTAAAAATCCTAATTTTTGTCCATCCGATAAACTGGACGGAACCGAATGTGGAACTATGTTTTTAGACGAAATAGAAGCCTGGTAAGAGTTTACAAACAATTCCATACCTGTATTACCAAGCTTCGTCTGTACGAGAACAATATTACAAAGTCATGAAGCAGCTATGCACATCTACGGGATAATTTCTAAATGCGAAGTCTGGTGGTCGTAAACCTGCAGCAGCAATACTTAGAGGGAAAAGATTGCCGCCAAGGGGTGCGGCGCAATTTCCATACTCCAAGTCTACTCGCCGTAGGCCTACGGCAACAATACTTAGACTAAAGAAATTGCCGCGTAGGGGTGCGCGGCAATTTCCGAGCCTTATGAAATTGCCGCCAAGGGGTGCGGCGCAATTTCTACACCCCAAGTCTGCTCGCCGTAGGCCTACGGCAATAATACTTAGACTCTACAGATTGCTTCCGGCTACTCCGGGGCAATTTCTATACGCTATAGAAAGTATGTTTCAATACTACGAAAAAGATTTCCCAGAGTATTTAAAAGCATCCGCAAGCATACAGAAAAGCTCTACACCTACTCCCAAAGCTCGTTTCAACAATCAAAAATCATCTCACAAGACATTGTAAACCCTCAGTTCTTATGCTTTCGTTTATTGTTAGTATTTCTACAGTATAACGCAAAAAAAAGCCTCAAGTAAATGAATACTTGAGGCTTTCTAAAAACGGCGGCTATCTACTCTCCCACATAATTGCAGTACCATCGACGTGGACAGGCTTAACTTCTCTGTTCGGAATGGGAAGAGGTGGAACCCTGTCGCTATAACC
>Ga0302173_10001184_pt1 | contig 13212 bp, 6 predicted proteins | sample I_Fen_N3_1_FD_198785 | JGI IMG/M metagenome (GOLD analysis project Ga0302173, IMG submission 198785) | Peat permafrost microbial communities from Stordalen Mire near Abisko, Sweden - I_Fen_N3_1 | ecosystem: Environmental > Terrestrial > Soil > Wetlands > Permafrost | place: Sweden: Abisko... | reverse complement strand
CATCACCCATTAAGGTTAATACATTTTGCTCATTAATAGTTAACCAATATTTAACCCTGTCACCAAAGTTTTCATACATAACCTTTGCAAAATTTACAAACCAATCAATTGATTCTCTTTTAGACCACCCGCCACGTTTATCTAGTTTTGCAGGCATATCGAAATGAAACATTGTAACTAAAGGAATAATATTGTATTTTAAGCATTCATCTATTAAGTTATTATAATATTCTATTCCTTTTGGGTTTACTGCCCCTGTTCCTTCTGGAATTAATCTTGACCATGAGACAGAAAAACGATAAACTTTAAAGCCCATTTCAGCCATTAAAGCAATGTCTTCTTTATAACGATGATATTGATCTGCACAAACATCTAATTCTGAAGTTCCTTCTGGTACTTTTTTTATATCCTGACAAGATGGGCCTTTGCCATCAATTAAGTTAGCACCTTCAACTTGATAAGCAGATGTTGAAGCTCCCCATAAGAAATCCTTTGGAAAACCTTTTAAATTTTTGTGAAACATGTAAAACCCTCCATTTGTATTTTATTTTAATACGTCTTAATTTAGTTATCTATTAGGCACTATTAAAAAAGTAACAAGTCATTATGCCAGTCATTTATTTCTAGTGCCTTAACTTAGTTAAGTATGATTCTATTCTTATTCTTAATATATCATAATTAATTTTACATTTGTTTAATTTAGGTTATTTAGTGACACGTGCTTATTATTAGAAATTTATTTTTTTATAATACACCTTGTTTTTTTAATAAAAAATAACATTTTTACTGGTTAATTCTTTACTGACCATTGATTTATTTTATTATCTTCTTTATTCTCGTTAAAATAAAAAACCATGAAAATCCAATTTATTAGATTTTCATGAATTTTATGGCTGAGTGAAATTATCTTTAAATAAAGTTACTCTTCAATTTCTTCTGTTAGCTTAACTATTTCATCAATTATGTTACCAATATGCTCAATTGTATCAAGAAGAGGCTTATCTGTAGTTATATCTACTCCAGCCATTTTTGCAAGTTCTATTTTGTCCTTTTAGTCCACTTGAGTTATATATTAAGTTCAAGTCTTGTTCTATGATTTGTGGGCACTATCAAAAAAAGAACACTAAAAGCCACTGAAATCAGTGGCTTTATATTGTATAGTTACCATATATAATAATATATTCTTATTGCATTAATGTTTATTGAATGTATTTTGGAACATTAACATTTTAATACAATATCATCTAGCATTTAATACACGGTAGTATTACCACTGTATTAGTTTTACTTAAGCCCAGCATCAGAATATGCTCTTAAAACTGAATTATATGCTTCTTTTGGTGTTGAATAATTAGAATATAATAACGCTCTAGTATATGGTTTATCATTACGACGCCATGAATGATCATCACTTAATCCCCAAAATACAAGGGCAGTAATATTTCCACCTGCTTTTTTAACCGATAAAATAGCAGACATTAAGTCATAATAATATTTTCCTTGTTCTGATAAAGAAGTACATCCAACATCGAGCTCTGTAATCTGAATTTCAAATCCTGCTTTTGCAAATGCCTGTAGTGCACTTTTATAATAAGCAACTGTTGGGAAATTAGTACTTAAATGCGATTGCATGCCTATTCCTGCACATATTTTCTTACCTGAATTAATGTAATTGATCAAATCAATTATGTTATTAACTTCCATATATTCGTTATAATCATTGTAGAATAACTTTACTTTATCAGTTAATTTATAATATGCTAATGTGTCATACGCATACTGAAAAGCTTGTTTTATGAAACCTGGTTTTGTGCCAAGATTTCCATAAACCTTTTGCCATCCAGTAGCTTTAGGATCTTCCGCAGGTAATGCATGTAAATATTCATTTGCAACATCCCATGCATAAACTACACTTCCATATTTACTTGAAAATACATGTCCCATAACAGTTTTAATATAGAACTCCATTCTCTTATTCATGACCTCAGGAGTTACATATCCGCCATTATTGTTATAACCGTTTTTAAAATACCATTCTGGAGTCTGTGAATGCCAAACAAGTGTATGGCCACGCATTGATAATCCATTGTCATAACAAAATTTCAACATATTATCTACAGTTGTAAAATTAAGTTTTGGAACTGTACTTTCTGGATAGTTATCAGGAATATAGTAACCAAGTGCTTTTGCTTCTGATATAGAAATCACATTTGCAGAATTACCTAAAATAGCGTCAGGTTTCATTTCATTTTCTGCAGTTACACTGTTGTATTCCTTCTTTGTAGCATTTATTGCATTTATATCTGAAATTTGACCTGCATTTAATGTAGTTCCTACCTTTCCAAACACTTTTCCATAAGTATTTAATAAATTATCATTAGCTGCTGCTACATTAGTTGTTGTTGCCGCGTTTGCCTGAATTCCTGAAGTAAGAAATGTAGACATTATAAGAGTTGCAGACAAAATCACGCTTAAATATTTTTTCATATTTTTTCCTCCTAATAATATTTATTGTTAGCTTTTATATCACTTGCATTTAGATTTAATTTTTCATCAATTAATATTTAATAAATAACCATATACTCCAGTAAATTTAAAGTAAATAATGTGAACACTACCAACACTTTTGGAATCAGTTCCCAGTTGTTAATTTTCTTGTAAATGTTGCAATATTATCAGTGTTAACAATAGCTATTCTTGGCATATTCATTAAATCACTAGAATCTGTAGCCATTCCTCCACCTACTTTAAATGCCATTTTTACATTTAAACTTTTTAAAACATTAACAAAATTGTTACTTGATTCACCAAATGGATATGCGAAGTACTTTACTGGTTTGTTTGTCAAACTTTCAAGTTTAGTAGTTGCACCACTTACTCTTTTTGTTAGTTCTGTGGTACCCAAATTTGCAATATGTCCATGTGTTGTAGAATGATTTTCTAACTCTATTTTATTGTTTGCAACTGTTTTGAGTTGATTTTCGTTCATTATTCTAATCATATCTGATGCACTTCCCCAAGATGTTCCAATCTGATCTGTCACAACATATTCTGTAGCATTAAATCCATATTGTTTAAGTAAAGGATATGCATTGTTATAAAAATCTATTGTTGCACCATCAAAGGTTAAAAGAACTGGTTTTACTGGCATAGACGCCTTTTTAGTAATAATATTGTAAAACTGATCATTAGTAAGTGTAGTATAACCATTGCTTTTTAAATATTCCATTTCATGTTTGAATTCAGTTAAGCTTATTTGCCATGTATCACTTCCATTAGGATTTGTTTCGATCCTATGATACATTAGCACTGGAACTTTTACCGATGTTGCAGCATTTGCATTTATAGAAGTAGAAACTGAAAAAAATAAACTTAATGCGACTGCTCCAACACACATTTTAATAATTTTTGATTTTAACATAATCATCCCCCTAAATTTTTTATATTCTTTTTTATAAATTACAAAACACTGCAACCTCTTATATTATTTAGATATTGATATATAATTGGGAAATATACACTGACGATTTAGCTATGTTTTGTGATCCTGCTGTTACCCATGATGACACTTTAGAAGCTAAACTATTTTGTATATTGAAACTTTGATTTAAGAGGTAAATTGCCAATAATCAATATTAAATAAATTCTTATTACCACTTCCAGTAAACTTAAAGAAAACATTATGAACACCACTAACACTTTTTACATTACAATTCATTTCTTTCCACTGTTGTTCTCCACCTGTAGGAGTTACATCTAAAGTACCAATAAGTTGACCATCTAGAGTATCTAGATGAATTTCTATTTTTCCTCCCACTGTTGATGCAATATTTGCTTTAAATGATTTAGCTCCAGTTCCAAAATCAGCCTTTGATACAGCAAGCCAATCTCCATTATTTATGCTTGTAACATCAAGATTAATGTTTTTTACTATATTCCCTGGTGCTTGGGATTTTTCAGTTAAAATACCTCCATTCCATCCAATTGTTTCAGCCTCAGTCCTTATATATGGATTAAGATTAGCAACTTGAGGTACACCTTGCATATCTGCTTGTACATCTTTTATAGTTCCATTACTGTTATATTCAAGCTTATTAATATGAGTAGAACGGTATCCTTTAGTAACTCCCAAAGCTTTTCCAAGAGTTTGAGCATGATATGTTACATACCATTGGTTCTTAAATTGGAAAACAGCATGATGGTTATTACCACCAACTCCGAAAAATGATCCTGGATTTTTAAGAAAAGTACCTGAATAAGTAAATGGACCCATAGGACTGCTGCTTGTCATATAAGCAATTTCCCCTTTAGGTGGAGATCCAGCTGGATGAGTATCACGGAAATTAGAACAATATGAATAATAATATTTACCATTATATTTGTGTATACCTGAATCTTCAAAAATAAATGGAGCATCAATTGTAACTGCACTACCATCAGTATTGATCATATCATTATTTAACTTTATTACTCTGCTTGTTTTTGGATTTGCAATTTGACTTTGTGTAGGACTATCTCCTCCTGGTATTCCTCCACCGAAATATAGATAACCTGTTCCATTATCATCCACTAATACTGCTGGATCAAAAAGCCATTCAACTCCATTAACTCCCGGCGTACTTTTAGTAATCATAGCTTTTCCAAGAGGATCTGTCCATGGTCCAATTGGTGTATCTGCTGTAAGTACACCAATACTTCCTGCATTATTTGCAAAATAAAGGAAGAACTTTTCTTTACCATTTATCACTTTATGTGTAACTGATGGCGCCCAAGAATTACTCGCCCATTTTGCTGCACCATTTGATCCTGCAACTGGAATTTCTCCATGGTCTGTCCAATTTACCATATCATCAGATGATACACAGGTTATTGTCTTGATGTTACTATAATTATTATCAATCACCTTTCCATTACTATCATACATATAGGCATCACTGCTCATATAAACGTATACTCTGCCATTGTAAACCATAACATATGGGTCCGCACCAAACTTTTGTGTAATAAGAGGATTAGAATATCCAGGAACTTTTGCTACAGCATTTGTATCCGCATTTGCTACTGTAGGTGTACTTAATCCAATACCACATAATAATGTAAACGCTAATAAAAATGAACTTGATCTTTTTAACATTTTCAATTTCCCCCTTATAAAATAATATTTCCCTTCATTTGTTTAAGTTTTTAGTTTCCAATTTAAGCTTCATTGATATAAAAAACATGTTGTTATTAATTTTCTAGCCTCTCGAATATTCCTCTGAATATGTAAACATTCTTTAGAAACTTAGATTATATATATCACCTCCTATTTTTTATACCCTTAATATTCTTGATAATTATTTTAGATGGTAAATTATATTTAAGTGTTTTAATCTTATTGATGTGTGCCAATTATAAAATTACAACTAATATATATTTATTCTAAACTATAAATAATTTGTAATACTTTACCAAGAATATTGTAGTAATATTAACAAATGTAATATTCTTTTGCAATAATCTTATCGTGAAATAACGGTTTTTAATCTTGTATAAGTTTCTATAAAGATTTTATAGTATCTGTTTTCCTTCTTCCTCCCATCATACTGCTTTTCTACATTCGGAACTTTTTCAACTTTACCTCTAAATAATATTTATAATAACTTGATTTTCACAGTCATAAACATAAAGTCTAACTCTAAATATGTATAAACTAAAATAACCCATGAAAATCACAATGATTTTCATGGGTTTAGTGGTGGAGGTGATCTACACGACCTTTAAAACCCACTATCCCTCACTTTTGTAACATATTCACTACATCCATAGTGTATATTTTAGTTATAATTCAATTTCCTCAGTAAGCTTAACTATCTCATCAATTATACTGCCAATATACTCAATAGTATCAAGAAGTGGCTTATCTGTAGTTATATCAACTCCAGCTATTTTTGCGAGTTCTACAGGTGTTTTAGTTGAACCTGCTGTAAGTACTTCTCTCCAATCGTCTATAGCTGGCTTGCCTTCTTCTAGTATTCTCTTGCTGACTTCTGTTGCTATAGTAAGTCCTGCGCTATACGTATAGGAATAAAGTCCCATATAATAATGAGGTTGTCTCATCCAGGTTAATTCTGCCCCATCAGTTATCTTTACGTCATCTCCCCAGAACTTTTCAAGTACTTCTCTCTTTATTTTACTAAGAGTTGAAGCCTGAACACTTCCCCCATGGTCAATTATTCTGTATACTTCTCTTTGATAAGCTGCTTCTAAAAGATGAGTTACAAAATTATGATAATAAGTATGGCCAATCATTGAAGATAAAACCCATCTTCTAAACCTTTTATCCTCACTACTCTTTAAAAGATAATTTGCCATAAGAAGCTCATTAATTGTTGATGGTGCTTCTACAAAATATCCAGATACATTTACATCAAATATATTTTGATTTTCATTACATAACTTGAAGTGACCTGCATGACCAAGCTCATGAGCTAAAGTAAATACCTCTGCCATTTTCTCACTCCAAGATAACAATATGAAGGAATGATTTCCATAAGGACTTTCACAGAAGCCTCCTGTAGATTTCCCCTTATTTTGTGCAAAATCAATCCATCTATCATCATAAGCTTTTTTTACCATTTCCAAGTAATCATCACCTAATATAGCTAGAGCATCTTCAATGTACTTTTTAGACTCTTCTATAGTTACATTGGGATCATATTCTGGATCAACTGAGATCTTCAAATCTACAAAAGTCATTTCATCAAGTTTATGTATTTTTTTAAGCAGTTTTGCATACTTTCTCATATGAGGTGCTAATTTTTCAGTTATAAGATCTATCTGTCTATTATAAAGTTCTCCATCAACCTTTTGAGGAAATAATAAACTATCTATAACTGAGTCAAAACCTCTTAAGGTTGCCATACTTTTTTCTTTCTGCACTTGAAGCTGATAAGCTGTTGCTGTAGTGTATTGATATTCTCCTAATTTATCAGAAAATGCTTTAAAAGCAGCCCTTCGAACTTTTGTATCATTTTCATATTCATATTCATTTTCAAAAAGTCCATAACCAAGAGGATATTCCTTTTCATCTACAGTAAAGCTCTTAAAATCCATATCTGCATGCTTAGCTTGCTCATAAATTTTATAAGGTCCTCCCAAAGTCCCAGATAAAGCTGCTAATACTCTTTCTACTTCTGGATGAAGTACATGAACCTTTTCTCTTTTTTTATCTTTTAAATAATTACTGTTTTCTTTTGATTCACTTATTGCAGTATCTAAAACTTCATCACTAGCTTGGATTATTTCACTTTCTATAAAGCTTAATCTACTTTCAATATCAGATATTATATTGATTATTTTAGAATATTTATCCTGATTTTCATTATTTGCATAATCCACTGAAACCGAAAGCTCTACATAAGAACTTGTAAGATACCTAAATTGATATAATTTTCTTAGCTCATCTAAACATTCATTAATCTTCTTTGCAGTATTCAATTTACCTCTATAATCTTTTTCTATTTTCAAAGAAAGCTCTTTCATTTCTTTTACCGCTGATTGAAATTTTTCATCTGTAGCATAAATAGCAGATAAATCCCAAGTAAGTTCTTTATCTACATCTTTTCTTTCCTTTAAAACTTTTGCCATTAATAATGCCTCCTATTTTGCATATACATTTACTATAATTTGTATTTTATATCTTTTTGTTTCTTTAGTCCACTTGAATTATATATTAAGTTCCAATCTTGTTCTCTGATTTAATGTAAAATTATCACAAGAGACATTGGGATTATGCATATCTAACATAAAAGTTCATGAATTTGTTCTCTAAAACTTAAACGCTTTGTCCCCAAGAACACTGAAAGCCACTGAAATCAGTGGCCTTATATCATAATGTATTCTTTTTGATGGAATGTATTTTTCAGCTTCATGGATACGTTCAATTATATAATCTTTATCCTCTAGTACAGAAGATTTTGTCGTGTGATCATCTGAAATAAAAACTGTTCAGGTGGAGGTATTGTATAACGTGCAACTGTATTATTATCTTCGAATTGTTTTACAAACTTAAAGTGTTCCACAAATGAAGTATATAAAATTCCTATTTCACTTTTCAGTCTGCCTACATCCTCATATTTCAAAAAACAATAGATAGTTTTGTTTTTCACACAAAACTATCTATTGTACTAACTTGAAATAATTTGCTTCTTAGATTTTAGTTGTAGCAGTTTTCGCTCTCTATACTTTTCTACCTATTCAATGCCCAATTGTAACATTTTTTTAATGCACCTTTCGGCAGATTTCTAGTAGCTCTCAAAAGTCTTTGCGAACTTAGTGAACTTACTCAACTTTCACTTTTTAGTTTGTTGCTGGGAATACTGCTGTTATAACTCCTGAATCAGCGTTATTTGTTGCTGTTGCGCCCTTCACTTTAAAGTAGTCCCTTGGAACACCTATTACTGTGTAACCTGATTTTGGCCTGATTGTTATTGTTGCTGTGTATACTTTTTTTGTTTCAAATATTACTGGAGTTTCGCTCCATGTAATTATTGCTGTATATTCTTTAGTATTAGATATCGTTGATACTGGAGTCTCACCTGTTACTGGTGCTGCAACTGTAATCCCTGCTCCTGTAGTAACTGTTACAGCTACTCCCGTAGTAACTGTAATATCATTTCCTATAATAGTATCTACTGATTTAAATACTGTGTTTCTAAATTCTACATTTGCATTCCAACTCATTAATCCTACATAACCACTTCTTTGAGTAAAATCTGGTGTTGAACATACTTCTGTTCCATTTAAATAATATTTTACTGTTTGTCCAACTATGTCTACTTTCATATTATATTTTCCATCCGCAGATGGAGTAATACTTCCTGATGCACCATAGCTACCTCCAAATTCGAATATTCTCCAATTAGCCTCCTTAGGATTAACATTAAATACAAGAGCACCATCATTTGGTTTATCTTTACTCTTACTAAATAATACTAAAGATGGAGCACAACTATCATTAGGATTTAACACAGCAGCATCAGTCTCAAAAATATAATTATTACCATCTTTTGCTTCAATGCTAGTATTTGAAATTGCAAATTTATCTCCACCACCTTCTGCTACATAAGCATCACCATTAACATACCATCTTCCACCACCAGTTGTAGTAAATCCACTTAATCCTTCTATTATACCTTTACCATCCGGATTAGTTTCATAAGATGTTACTGTAATGTTTACTGGTTGCGCATTACCACTAGTAGGCATTGCAGTTATATTTGCTTTTCCTATCCCTATTACTTTAAATCTTGTCTTTGTACTATCTGTGCCATCTGAAACTTTTATTACTTTTAAACTTGCATCATCATTAAATTTATAGTTAACATCTTGGTTAGTGTAAACAGTAAATTCATCTCCTAGATTCTTTTCATACTCTGTCTTAACTATCCCTAAAGTAGAACTATCCACTCCTGTTTTATTAAGTCTTATATTAGTATATTCTACTTTTGCATTACATGTATTTAATCCAAAATATCCAGGAGTATCATAATATGGTTGATCTGCATCACATACTTGTATACCATTTATCCAATATTGTATATGGGTTCCTTTTATCACTGCTTTCAAATGATATTTACCATTTGGATCTACAGGAATTTTAGGATGAGTAGCATCATTACAAGCAACATTTTGACCTCCTGGGAAATTAAATACTCTGTAACTACCATCTTTAAGAATATTAGCTACAATACTTCCCTTTGATGCATCTCTTGTTTGAGAGTATAATACCAATGCAGCAACATCACCAGTTAAAAATTTAGCATCTGCTTCATAAGTATAAGTTGCCGTTAAATCATTATTCATGTGAGCTGAAGTTACAAATCCATCACCAATACCAAGTGCATCTGATGTATAAGCATTGTTATTTACGAACCAATTTCCTGTAGTACCTTGAAAATCAGTTAAATCAGAAATATCTGAAGTTATATTACGATTATAAACACCTAATGAAGCTGTCTTCTTTGATCTTCCATCTTTAGAAGTCGCTGTTAAATCTGTATTCCCCTTTGCTGTTACTTCAAATGTTGTTTTAGCATCATCTTGGCTTATAATTTTAACAACGCTAGGATCTGAAATTGTCCAGGTAACTCCTTGAGCTGCTGTTGTAGGAATCGTAGCTGTGTAAATAGAGAATTGTTCTCCTATTTCCTTGCTAAAGTTTGATTCACTTAATGATAATTCAATAGAATTTGTTCCTTTAACATTATTGTTCCAAATACCGCTTAATGGGTAGTATTGGATCGTAGCTTGTGTGTTTCCTCCAACTGAGTATACTTCTATTCCTTGACTAGAACGGTTAGGGAATATTTCTGTTGTGCCAGTGATCTCTCCGTTATTTGCGTATACTTCTACAGATGATGCATCTACAAAAATATGCAATTGAATTTTACCATCTGCTGTTTTAGTTACCTTGCCAATAGCAGGATCTTTAAATGAACTACTTGGCGCTTTTCCTGATTTTGAACGATCAATTGTTACTTCTCCAGTTTTAGTATTATATTTAACTATTGTTTCTTGATTTACTTCTTTTCCAACTCGTAACTTAAATCCAACTTCTGTTGTATTTGCATCTGGTGCAAACTCTGACACAATTTCATATTGACTTCCTGATAAGTTACTCATAATATTCGGTGAATTTGGAGAAATTGTAACATTGCTGAAAGTTGCAGGTGATTGACGTAAACTTTCATACTCTTTAATTGGTTGTTGTGTTAAACGAATTCCATCTGCTGTGTTAATTAATTTCATTTCATTTTGTAAAGTAAATTGCCCATTGAATGTTTGTGTTATTTTTCCAATGCTACCTGCATAACTCCAGTTATTCATCCATTGAATCATAATTCTTCTTCCATCTGGTGCACCATTTGTGCCTGTACCATAATAAGTTTGACCTGCATATGCATCAGGAGCGAAATTCATAGTTAAATGTTCATTATTATCAGGAACAAATTTCCAAACACCATCTACTATTTTAAAGTCACCGACACGATAATATCTTCCACCTTCGCTTAATACCCATTTATACTTCCCAGTGTCTCCAACTTGCAATTTATACATATCTGGACATTCTGTCGTAATTTCTGATTGCATTCCTTCTGCTTTCCAATTCTTTAAATCTGTTGATGAGAAGAATCTTAGTGGTCCACCTGCAACTACCATCATCCATTCCTTAGCATCATCATTATAGAATATTTTTGGATCTCTAAAATCAGCTTTCTTTAATGGATCCATAGCATTTGTTAGAACTGGATCTCCGTTGTTGTACTTAATCCAAGTTCTTCCATTATCTTTGCTATAGGCAATAGATTGTTGTTGTGTTCCAGCAATATCATTATTTTCAGTATAAGCTGCAACTAATCCTCCACCTGCAATTCCATCAAAAAAACCACTTGTATTATCTTTATCTACAACTGCAGATCCAGAGAAAATATATTTCTTCCCATCACCTGGGTTAACATCGCCTGGTTCTATTGCAATACCAAGTTCTTTCCAATGAACTAGATCTGTACTAACAGCCTGTGCCCAATGCATTGGTCCCCATGCAACTCCATCTGGATAATATTGATAAAATAAATGCCACTCTCCATTAAAGTAAACCATGCCATTAGGATCATTTGCCCAGCCACTAGCAACAGAATAATGGTATTGCTCACGATAATCTTCTAAATAACTAGTTGATACCCCTGCATTAATATCTATATTATTATTATTACTATTACTATTACTATTACTATTACTATTACTATTACTATTACTATTACTATTACTATTACTATTACTATTACTATTACTATTACTGTTACTATTACTATTACTGTTACTATTACTATTACTATTACTATGATGTTTACTGCTACTTAATAAACTATCTTGTTGACTTGCTGTTGATTTATTGGAAGGATCTGATGCATTAGTATCCTTGACTGAAGTATTAGCATTTGTATTAGTCATTTCAACTCCATTTGAATTAAATACTTTAGATACTGGTATATCTTTTCCTATGGCTTCTCCAGTTTGTGCAAAAGTATAAACGTTTCCATCTATTGTTACATTCCCCATTTGCATAGCTCCTGTAGCAGCATCTAATGAATAAGTCTTGCCATCTACTTGAACTACACCAGTTTGCATTGTTCCTGATGTATCTGCAAAATACCATGCACTATTATCATTAATCCACCCTGTTTTCATTGCTCCTGAATTATTTAAATAGTACCATGCACCCTTGTCATTAACCCAACCTGTCTTCATTGCTCCAAAATTATCCAAATAGTACCATGTACCCTTATCGTTAACCCAACCTGTTTTGAGTTCCCCAAAATCACTTAAATAGTTCCAATTCCCTTCATTTTGTTTCCAAGCTGCTGATGCACTTACTGAAGGCAATGTTGCTGTTGTCATAGTCGCAACTGTTATTGCAATTAACTTTAATTTTAATTTTTTCATTTTTTTACCCCTTTTATTATTATTTTTTATCAGTGTTTATCCTTTGATTCTATAAATATGATTAATCTAGTAATGTTAAATTTATACTTCTATAAGTAGAGAACTCAAATCTATGATTTGATGTGAATCACTTACTCAGCGACTGAAAGGAGTCGAGTTCCCTTAAAAATTTCATGCGAACATATTTTAATATAAAAATATATCAACCTTGTATAACGTTTACTTTACAGTTAAATTCACCATATGCTTCTTTAATTAGTGAGAATATCGTTATTATTTATAGCATAGATTACCTTCTAATATTTTTGAATATTAGAAGGTCTATGTTGTTTTATTATGAATCTTAGTTTATAGTAAAATTTTTGAAACAAGCTTCATATTAAATGAAAAACTATTGTAATATTCCACATGCTACTCCTAATATACCTACTGCAAATAATCCAAATATGATTAATAACGGATTAACTTTTTTCTTCAATAAGTACATACATGCAAATGTTAATAGAAGTGGAACTAATCCAGGCATTAAACTATCTAATACACTTTGAACAGTTGTAATAACTTCTTTTCCATCAGCTTGTGTATATTTAGATAAAATAAATGGTATGTTAATACTTGTCCATTTAGAAACAAGACCACCTATAACTAGTAACCCAAGTACTGAAGACCCTTCTGTAAGATATCTAAGTTTATTTCCTGACATATCAGAAACTAATTGAGTTCCTT
>Ga0302173_10001178_pt1 | contig 13245 bp, 14 predicted proteins | sample I_Fen_N3_1_FD_198785 | JGI IMG/M metagenome (GOLD analysis project Ga0302173, IMG submission 198785) | Peat permafrost microbial communities from Stordalen Mire near Abisko, Sweden - I_Fen_N3_1 | ecosystem: Environmental > Terrestrial > Soil > Wetlands > Permafrost | place: Sweden: Abisko... | reverse complement strand
AGTAGAATCGATATGAATATGCATACAGGAACTCATTTAGATCGTTCCCAGCATATTATACCAAATGGTACACTCGTTGAAAGCCTTGATCTTTCTAAGGTCATTACAAAATGCAAAGTACTTGATTTAACCATGGTTGATGATAAGATAACTGCAGATGATTTAAAATCCAAAAATATAGAAGAAGGAGATTTCGTATTATTTAAAACGAAAAATTCTTACCTTGATATATTAGAGGGAGACTTTATATTTTTAGATGAGTCTGGAGCACAATATTTAAAAGATAAAAAAATAATAGGTGCAGGCACCGACGGACTTGGAATTGAAAGAAGTCAGCCTGGACATGAAACCCATAAGATTTTACTTGAAGTTGATATCGTTATCATTGAAGGGCTTCGATTAAAAGATGTTGATGAAGGCTCATATTTTCTTTTCGCGGCACCTATATATATAGTCGGAGCGGAAGCTGCTCCTCTAAGAGCCGTATTATTGCAAGATTTTTTGTGATATATAACCATATAAAATTGGTATAAACATACAACATATAACATTGACATACTTGACACAACCCAGCATTCGGTTGTATAATTCATATGCAAAACACAAGACAGTTTATTTGTACCATCCTGTCTCTAAACAAAACTAGGGCTATTATTTTAATATAAAATGAATTGATGATTTGCGATAACTCTTCGCGAATTATCTATGCAATGATATTAAAAAAATAGACATAGTTGATATGTCTATTTTTTTTTGAAAGGATTATTTGTATGTATAGTTTAAAAACAGAAGATAGCTTTGATTCTGCACATTTCTTGGCAGGATATGATGGAAAATGTAGTAATATTCATGGCCATAGATGGCGCGTTATTATTGAAGTTAAAAGTAATACACTGCAAACCGATCAGCAGTCAAATGGAATGCTAGTGGATTTTGGGGATTTAAAAAAAGATATCAAAGAAGAAGTGGATTTCTTAGATCATGCCTTTATTATAGAAGAAAACACATTGAAGCCTGGAACAGTTGCGGCATTAGAGGGTGAAGGATTTCGGCTCATCACAATGACTTTTCGCCCCACTGCTGAAAATCTAGCAAAATATTTCTATGATAGAATTGCACAAAAAGGATATCAAGTAAAATCGGCTACAGTCTATGAAACACCGAATAATTGTGCTTCCTATGAGGAGGATTCCAATGACACAATATAAAGTAGTAGAAAAATTCATTAGTATTAATGGTGAAGGTGTATTTGCAGGGCAATTGGCTGTATTTATTCGGTTTCAAGGTTGTAATCTTGCTTGTTCTTTTTGCGACACTTCCTGGGCTAATGCGAAGGATGCACCTTTCACTTTCATGACAGAGCATCAAATCTATGATTATATTAAAGAGACCGGTATCAAAAATGTAACTTTAACCGGTGGGGAACCACTGCTTGTCCCAGATATATTAATACTACTTCAATTACTTGCAACAGACAATTTCTTACGCGTTGAAATCGAAACGAATGGAAGTATAGATTTAAATTCTTTTGTTGGTATCAGCAATTCTCCTGCATTTACAATGGATTATAAGCTTCCTGGAAGTTTGATGGAAGCAAACATGTTAGTTTCCAATTTCAAAATACTTTCTAAGCAAGATACTGTTAAATTCGTAGTTGGTAGTGCACAGGACTTAAATCGTGCAAAAGCTATCATAACAGAATATGATTTAACAACGAAGTGCCACGTATATATAAGCCCTGTATTTGGAAATATTGAGTTGGAAGAAATAGTGAATTTTTTAATTAAAAACTGTTTGAATGATGTGACAATGCAGTTGCAGATGCACAAAGTAATATGGGATCCAAATAAACGAGGTGTATAACAAACTTTAAGTATATGTACCTATTAGGATATATACCAATATACAATTATATATAAGTTCGAACCGGAGGTAGATAAAATGGCAATTGATATAGAAGCAATTCAAGAACATATTAGAGGTATTCTAGTGGCATTGGGTGATAATCCTGACCGAGAAGGATTAAAAGGTACTCCGGAGCGGGTTGCTCGTATGTATGCGGAAGTATTTGAAGGAATGAAGTATAGCAACCATGAAATCGCAACCATGTTTAATAAAACATTTGAAGATGATTTAGAATTTGTTCAAGATAATCAAGATTTAATCATTGTGAAAGACATAGAAATATTTAGTTATTGTGAACATCATATGGCACTGATGTACGATATGAAGGTTTCGGTTGCCTACGTACCAAATGGTAAAGTAATTGGATTAAGTAAAATTGCAAGAATTGCAGATATGGTATCGAAGCGTCTTCAGCTCCAAGAGCGTATCGGGTCTGATATCGCGGAAATCATGCAAGAAGTTACCGAATCGGCTGATGTTGCAGTCTTAATTGAAGGATGCCATAGCTGTATGAGTACACGTGGAATTAAGAAAACCTCTGCAAAAACGCAGACTTCAACTTTACGCGGACGGTTTATGACCGATATTAATTTGCAAATGCGTTTAAAATAAAATAACACAAACTTGAGATGTGGCTTACATTAACAAGACACAGGAATGGAGATAAGAGTATGAAAGTATTGGTTTTATTTAGTGGCGGAGTGGATAGTACCACCTGTTTAGGTTTGGCAATTGATCAATATGGCAAGGAAAATGTAATTGCACTATCTATTTCATATGGGCAAAAACATTCCAAAGAGATAGAAGCTTCCAAAAAAATTGCAGAATATTATCAGGTGGAACATATTTATTTGGATTTAACTAAGATATTTGAATATAGTGATTGTTGTCTTTTAGATCACTCAGAATCAGAGATTCCAAAAAGTGATTATGCCGAGCAGTTAAAACTTACGAATGGAAAACCAGTTTCAACCTATGTGCCATTTCGAAATGGGTTGTTTTTATCGTCAGCTGCTAGTATTGCTATATCAAAAGGTTGTAGCATTATATATTATGGAGCACATAGCGACGATGCAGCTGGAGATGCATATCCAGATTGTAGCAGTGGATTTAATAATGCAATGAATGAAGCAATCTATTTAGGGAGTGGAAAGCAGTTGCGCATTGAGGCTCCTTTTGTTTCATTGACAAAACCAGAAGTTGTAAAAAAAGGAATCGGATTAATGGTGCCATTTGAATTGACTTGGAGCTGTTATGAAGGTGGGGATAAACCATGTGGAGTCTGTGGTACATGCATTGACCGTGCCAAAGCTTTCGCCCAAAATGGTATCATCGATCCAGCATTATAAAAGAAAGTGAAGGAAACTATGAACGGAAGAAATAACGAGGAAACAGTTGGAATTACGCTATTAGGAAATCAAGGTACCAAATATGAAAGTAATTATAATCCTAAAATATTAGAAACATTTGTAAATAAGCACCAGGGAAATGATTACTTTGTTAAATTTAATTGCCCCGAATTTACAAGCCTCTGTCCAATCACTGGGCAACCAGATTTTGCGACGATTACGATATCCTATATTCCAAATGTTAATATGGTAGAAAGCAAGTCACTAAAACTTTATCTTTTTAGTTTTCGTAACCATGGTGATTTTCATGAAGATTGTATTAATATAATTATGAAGGATTTAATCCGTCTTATGGACCCCAAATATATTGAAGTATGGGGGAAATTCACCCCTCGAGGTGGTATTTCTATCGACCCATATTGCAATTATGGACAGGAACATACCAAATGGGAAGAAATTGCTTTTAATCGTATGGCAAATCATGATCTTTATCCAGAGAAAGTCGATAATCGGTGAGTAGAAGCAAACGGGGAACTTACCGTCGTCGAAATGGTCGATTTATTAAAGGACGGTACACAAAGAAGTACACCTTGAATTATTGGAAATGATTGAATATTTGTCCCAAAATAGTCAAAAAATTGTTCTACTTTTTGTTTTCACTCTAATATACTATCATAAGGATAAATCAATCTTTTATCAGGAGGGATAGTATTGTGTATGGGCTATTTTATAAGGCAATAACGAGCATTTACGAAATACCTAGCGAAACAAGAAATACAGAATATGGAAGTGTATCATCTATTACAGATGAAGGATTGCATGGAATGGGTGTTGCAATTACCGGTAGTGAAGAAAATGGATTTTTACCAATCAGGACATTTTATAATTATACCGGCTATGTCAAAAAAGAGGAACTGCACACACTTCCTTTAATTGCGCTAAAAGAGTGGGAAAACTCTGATTTGATGGTGATAGATGCCTTTACTGTAGATATCCAATCAATTCCAAAAGTCCAAGCAGTTCGCCTGAGCACTTTACCCAAAGGTGCTATTATTGAGGTGATTGACTGGCGAAATGATAATATAGGTTGGGTTAAAGTACGATTGGCAAATGGCTTATGCGGTTTTGTGAAGAAACAGTTATTAATCGAAAAGGAATTTTCACAAAAGGGTTTGTGGGAATATATGTTGCCGCAAAACAACAACATTAGCGTTGCTGATTTTCGTGAGAATGTAATCTTTGCAGCCCAAAAATATTGTGGAATTCAATATCGATGGGGAGGCAAAACTCCATTAGGGATTGATTGCTCAGGATTAACATCTATGTGTTATATGTTTCAAGGAATTTTGATTTATCGAGATGCAAAAATCATGAATGGATTTCCAGTTAAAGAAATACCATTTCATAAAAAGCAAAAAGGTGATTTGTTGTATTTTCCTGGCCATATTGCTATGTATATCGAGAATGACCGATATATCCATGCAACTGCAAGAGTAGGAAGTGATGGGGTCGTGATTAATAGTTTAAATCCCAACGATTCAGACTACAGAGACGATTTAGCAAAATCATTGTATGCTGTTGGGAGTATTTTTTGTTAAAATATCTGTGACAAATTGCATTGAAATATTTGTTTATAATAATGCAAGAAACATCAATTCATAGAACTAAGGGAGTCTTTTATAAAACCCCCTTTTTTTCTCTATTGACTTTAAAATTACAAACACCTATACTAACTGTGTTAACTTTGATTCACAAATATAAACGTGAAAGCTTATAAATTTTGGCTTTCACCTTTTTTATTGAAAAGAGAATTTCTTATGAGTTTCCCTTGTATTTTCAAGCAATATGAATCATAAATAAAATAAATAGAACAGGAGATTACAATGATAATATCAGGAGTAAAATGCGATAAATGTAATCGTACTGATGTGACGGAGTTTACAGAAAAGAACATTATTATGATTTTATATAGAGCAAAAGGATGGGACATTGATGATTCAAAAACAATATGTCCAATGTGTAAAATTAGAGAAACTGCAAAATAATGACTTAGAAACATAATTCACATAAAATCATGATTAGATTTTCATTCGCCTCAAGTGAAATATTATACTTGAGGCTTTTTTATGCAGATAATCAATAGTTGAATAATGCGTTGTTTTTTCAACAGCATTTGGTTAATAGTTGAACATAACTTGATTTTGTGATAATCTTATATATGTAAATCATCATTTTCATATATCTTAATTGTAAGATAAGGAGTAACAATGGATTGTAAGCAGATTCAAAAGTCAATTGGGGCATTTGATAAGAATCAACTGTCTATAAAAGACGAGGAAATATTTGTAAATCATATACTTGGATGTAAGGAATGTCAGGAAGAATTAGAGATATATTATATAGTTGAGTATGGCCTGGCTGAAGATGACGTTAATTTAGATTATGGCTCAGAAGAATATAAAACTTTAATTGAGTCTTACAATTTTAAAGGATTAGTAGATAAAAAACTGAATGACTCAAAACTCAGTATAATAAAATATAAAAAATCACAACATTATATTAAAATTGCAATTATAACATCAGTGATTTGTATTTTCGCAGCTATTGCTTTATACATTTACACAATAATATAAAGAATGGAGTAATCATGAGCAAAAAATTAGTGTTAATAGATGGTCACAGTATTCTTAACAGAGCATTTTATGGTGTCCCAGATTTGACAAATTCAGAGGGAACTCATACGAATGCAATGTATGGATTTTTAACTATAATGTTTAAGATTCTCGAGGAAGAGCATGCAGATTATCTAACCGTAGCATTTGATCTAAGTGCACCAACTTTTCGTCATAAGCTATTTGAAGCTTACAAAGGTACTAGGAAATCTATGCCTGAAGAACTTCGACAACAAGTTCCATTAATAAAAGAAATACTGAAGTCCATGAATATTACAATCATTGAAAAAGAAGGTTATGAAGCAGACGACTTACTAGGAACACTAGCAAAATCTGGAGAATCAATCGGACTTGATGTTTCTTTGATTTCTGGAGATCGCGATATGCTTCAACTTGCCACTGAAAAAGTCAAGATTCGAATACCAAAGACCAAAAAAGGGGTTACTGAAGTAGAAGATTATAACGCCAAAGAAGTATTTGAGTTATATGGAGTTACACCTGCAGAGTTTATTGATATTAAAGCATTAATGGGCGATGCATCTGATAATATACCTGGAGCACCAGGCATTGGTGAAAAGACAGCTTCTGCAATCATTCAAAAATATAAATCAATCGAGAATGCTTATGTTAATATTGATGAACTAACTCCTAACAAAGCAAAATCTTCTTTATCAGAAAATTATGAACAAGTTCAATTAAGTAAAGTACTTGCAACCATAGATACAGATGTTCCTATAGAATATAACATTGACGATGCAATTTTCAACAATCTATTCACCAAGGAATCTTATGAATTATTCAAAAAATATAATTTTAAATCCTTACTTAAAAAGTTTGACACTGAAGTTGTTTCTACAGAACCCGAAGCTTATAAGCATATGAAGATTTTGACTGAACTAAGTGATATCGAGAATACATTTTTAGGTATGATGAACGCGGAACATATCGGTGTGTTTTTGGCATATGAAGATAACCAACTTTTTGGTGCATCATTCACATTCAAATGCACAGAAAAGTCATCATTATATATTCCAATTCAAGGATTTATTAATGAAGGTTATTTAATTGGAAAAATCACTGATTTATCCAAAGCATTTAGTAACAAGAAAAATAAATTGATATTCTTGAATCTCAAAGAACAATTGGATATTTTAAAGGATTGTGAATTTAATATGCTCACAGATGTTGGATTGGCGGCATATCTTTTGAATCCTTTGAAGGAAAGTTATTCGTTTGACGAACTTGGAAGAGATTATTTGAAATTGTCATTGCCAACTAAGGCAGATATACTAGGGAAACTTAGTTTCAAAGAAGCTGCTTTTGTCAATGAAGATGCATTATCAAAATACGCATGTCTGAGTTCCTATGTAATCTATAATGCATGGGAAACAATAGAGGATGAATTAAGCAACACAAATATGTTGGAACTGTTTGAAACAATTGAAATGCCTTTACTATTTGTATTATACAGTATGCAAAAAGAAGGTATCATGGTAGATAAAGATGGTCTTAAGATATATGGTGATAAATTACAGATAAGAATCACAGAACTTGAAAATGAAATACATGAACTTTCAGGAACGGATTTTAATATCAATTCACCAAAGCAACTGGGTGTTGTTTTATTTGAAACACTACAGATTCCAAATGGCAAAAAGACCAAGAGTGGCTATTCGACAGCAGCCGACGTGCTTGAAAAGCTTGCAGGTGATTATCCTATTGTAGGAAAAGTCCTAGAATATCGTCAGTTAACGAAACTAAAATCGACTTATGCGGATGGATTGTCTTCTTATATTGGTGAAGATAGCCGAATTCATGGTAAATTTAATCAAACAATTACAGCGACTGGAAGAATCAGCAGTACAGAACCTAATCTTCAAAACATTCCAATCAGAATGGAACTTGGCCGTGAAATCAGAAAAGCATTTATTGCCAAACCAGGATGTGTTTTTATCGATGCTGATTATTCACAGATTGAGCTTCGAATATTGGCTCATATGTCTGGAGACATGAAGTTGATTGAAGCATATAATTCCGAGCAGGATATTCATAGAATTACAGCTTCACAGGTGTTTCATGTGCCACTTGAAGAAGTAACCAATACACAAAGAAGCAACGCGAAAGCAGTTAACTTTGGTATTATATATGGTATTAGTTCATTTGGACTTAGCCAAGGATTGAGTATTTCAAGAAAAGAAGCAAATGCATATATCGAAAAGTATTTTGAAACTTATCCAGATATCAAAGAATTTATAAACGGATTAGTTGAAGACGCAAAGGAAAAAGGTTATTCTACAACTATTTTTGATAGAAAGCGCCCAATCCCAGAGCTTAGTTCAAGTAATTTCATGCAACGTGCATTTGGCGAAAGAATTGCAATGAATTCACCAATACAAGGAACAGCAGCAGATATCATCAAAATAGCAATGATTAAGGTCTATGAAGCATTAAGCAAAAATAAGCTCAAGTCAAAATTAATTTTGCAAATTCACGATGAATTATTAGTAGAGACATACGAAGATGAAATAGATAAAGTTAAGGAAATACTAAAAGAAAATATGTTAGGTGCTGCAAGCTTATTAGTTTCACTTGAAATTGATATGAATGAAGGTAAAAATTGGTTTGAGGCACACTAACCATTTCTTTAAAACAGTGAAACAGTAGAATGTTCACTTGATATTTTAGAGTAAAATAAAAAAGAGTAGGTGATTATGAGAATTATTGGAATAACCGGTGGAATTGGTTCTGGCAAGTCAGCTGTGCTGGAATTACTAAAAAATAATTTCAATGCATTTATAATCAAAGCGGATGACGTAGCAAAAGAAACTATGGAAATTGGACATGCAGGATACAACAAAGTTTTAGAGATTTTTGGTGAACAAATTCTTGATAATGATAAAAATATTGTCCGCGAAAAGCTCGCTGAAATTGTATTTAGTAATAAAAATAAATTGATTGTCTTAAATAGTATTATTCATCCGTTAGTCAAAAAATTAATTACAGAGCAGATTGGTCAGTTAAAATGTGAAGAAACGTATGATTATATATTTATCGAAGCCGCATTATTAATCGAAGATCATTATGAGATATTATGCGATGAATTATGGTATATATATGCTTCAGAGGATGTAAGGATTCAAAGATTGAGAGCAAGCCGAGGCTATGATGATAACAAAATCAAAGAAGTATTTAAAAATCAATTAAGACCAGAAGAATTCAAAAGACATTGCAAAACAATCATCAATAATAACAAAAAATTAGATGATACTTTGCTGCAGATAAAAACATTACTAACAGTTAAAAAATCTATATAAATATACAATAGCATGTATACATTAGCTTTTAATCAAAGATTGAAAACTTTTGGGATCAGTGCGGAGATGGGGACAATTATGGACAATTTGAATAAGCTTCAGGATGATTGGGTGTTTGGGCTTGATATAGGAACACGTAATATCGTTGGCGTTGTTGGATATCTTGATAGAGGCAATTTCAAAGTAGTTGCAATGGCAGTCAAGGAACATGATACTAGAGCTATGCTCGATGGCCAGATTCATGATATCTATAAGGTAGGTGAAACAATTCGTAATGTTAAGAATCAGTTAGAAAAACAACTTGGCAAAGAACTTACTGATGTCTGCATCGCCGCTGCTGGACGAGTGCTTAAAACTGTTAATATCACGAAAGAATTTGAATTTGAAGAAGAAACTAGAGTTTTGCAGGAACACATTTATTCACTGAATCTCTTAGCTGTTGAAGAAGCACATTATCAGCTAAATGGTGGTTCAAACAAAGCAAAATTCTTCTGTGTAGGAAATACACCGATTCGGTATATGTTAAATGATTACGATATCAAAAATCTTGAAGGCCACAAAGCAAATAAGATTGGTGTTGAACTAATTGCAACCTTTCTTCCTGAAGAAGTTGTAGATGGCTTATATGAAGCGGTTAATTTTGCTGGGCTTCAAGTAGCAAGTCTTACATTAGAGCCAATTGCCGCTATCAATATAGCAATTCCAGAACAATTCAGGCTTCTTAATATCGCTCTAATAGATGTTGGGGCCGGTACATCAGATATTTGTATTACGAAGGATGGAAGTATTGTTTCCTATGGAATGATTCCATTTGCAGGAGATGAAATAACTGAGGTTATTGCGAAAAAATGCCTTGTGGATTTCAATACTGCAGAAGTCATCAAATTAAGTATGAACAATGAAAATGGTCCAATTACCTACAAAGATATTATGGGTTTAACGCAAGATGTTCAAGTAGAAGATCTACGGTTAGAAGCGGAACCAATTATTGATAGGATTGCAAAAGAAGCAGCCGAAAAGATAATAGAGATAAATGGTGGAAAATCTACAAGCGCCGTATTTATTGTTGGTGGCGGTGGAAAAATGTTAGGCTATACAGAAAAAGTGGCTAATTATTTGAATTTACCGAAGGAAAGAGTCGCTGTAAGAGGTGAAGAAGTTCTTACAACGGTTGACTTTATGGTTGAAGATTTCCAAAAAGATTCATTGTATGTAACTCCGATTGGTATTTGCACAAATTACTATAGTCAAAAAAACAATTTTGTATTTGTAACGGTAAATAATCAACGTTTGAAATTATATGATAACAATAAGCTTACCATTGTAGATGCAGTTATGCAAATTGGTTTCCCTAACGAGAAGCTTTTTCCAAGACGAGGAAAAGAACTAAACTTTACAATTAATAATAAAGCCCGTTTAGTTCGTGGTGTATCCGGTGAAGGCGCTGTTGTAAAGCTCAATGACAAACTAACCAATTTAAATACGGAAATCAATCAGAATGACATTATAGAAATAGTAGAGTCAACCGTAGGCGAACCAGCCACATTTTCAATTGGTCAGCTTGAAGAGCACAACTCAAGCATTCACTTTATTGTAAATAACAAAAAAATCATCTGTCCTAGATTTGCTTATGTAAACGGCGAGCTAAAATCTGAATTCTATTCAATTAATGAGAATGATATTATTCAGATTGAGAATTACTACACCGTTGCACAACTGTTTGAATTTATGGATTATAATGTTTCTAATGTTGATGTATATGTTAATAATGAATTAGCGAAAGCAGATACAAAAGTATATGAAAACTTTTCTATTCGAACGACTTTAAATGATGAACATTTTAGTCAGGATTATTCAAGCTTGGAAACACCAGATATCAATAAAGTTAATTCTAACTCAAAGGATGTTTCGAACAACTTAACGAAACATAGTTCAGATACTGTAAATAATACGCCTATTAGAAGCACTACGAACACAAAGCAAGCTGTCAATACTTCAGATACTGTAAATACAACTGATATAATAATTATTGTAAATCAACAGCCTGTAAAATTAACAGGAAAAAAAGAATATATATTAGTCGATCTATTTCAATTCTACGCATTTGATTTATCAAGTCCCAAGGGGAATATTGTACTGAAGTTAAATGGTGCACCCGGCGACTACACAGGACGAATTAAAGATGGAGATATTGTTGAATTATATTGGGAAAAATAAATTTAAGGAAAGTATACTATGAGAATGATGACCATAGCTAGTGGAAGCAGTGGTAACTGCATCTACATAGGCTCAAATAATACGCATATTTTAATTGATGCCGGCGTTAGCAAAAAGAAAATAGTTGAGGGACTTAAGGCCGCTGATTTAAGCCTTGATGATATTTCAGGAATCTTTGTAACACATGAGCATTCAGACCATATCAAAGGCTTAGGTGTTCTGACAAGGAAAAAAGAGATTCCAATATATGCAACGCAAGGTACACTTCGAGGTATCAAAGCAAGTACTTCACTTGGAGAAATGCCTGTAGACATCTTTAACCCAATCGAAGCAGATAATGATTTTTACATAGATGATTTATGCATTCATTCGTTTCGAACATCGCATGATGCGAATGAACCAACTGCATACACGGTAACTTGTGGTAACAATAAAATGGGAGTTATTACAGATTTAGGTAAGTATGATGATTACATCATTGATAATTTAAAGGGAACGACTTCAATTCTAATTGAAGCAAATCATGACATCAATATGCTTCAAGTTGGAAGTTATCCATATTATTTAAAACAGCGAATATTGGGGGATAAAGGACATCTTTCTAATGAATCATCAGGAAGACTTCTATGTGAACTGCTAAATGATGATTTAAGAAGTATTATGTTAGGCCATTTAAGCAAAGAAAACAATTATGAAAAGCTTGCATATGAAACCGTAAGACTGGAACTAGATATGGGTGATAATGAATATAAAGCAAGCGATTTTGCAATGTCAGTGGCTCCAAGAGATATTCATTCGGAAATATTTGAAATATAGTATTTTTTGTGATATATTATTATAATTATGTTTATATTAATATTTTAATAAAGATAATAAAAATTTAAATTAAGAGGTGCTAATATGAAAAAGACTATTATTACTGTAGTTGGTAAAGATACAGTTGGAATAATTGCTAAGGTTTGTACTTATTTAGCAGAGACACAAATTAATATTCTTGATATTTCTCAAACGATTGTACAAGATTATTTTAATATGATGATGGTAGTTGATACAAGTGGAGCAAATAAGAAATTTGATGTAATATCGAATGATTTAGCCGGACTTGGCAAAGAAATTGGTGTAGTTATCATGTGCCAAAGAGAAGAAATTTTTAGTAAAATGCATAGAATATAACGCATCTGATAACGAAGATGGATAGGAGCTTATTTTGATAAATATTTTCGAAGTTAATGAAACAAATAAAATGATTCAACACGAGAATCTTGATGTTAGAACAATTACAATGGGCATCAGCCTTTTAGACTGTGCAAGCATGAATTTAGACGAGGTTAATAATAATATCTATAATAAAATAACCACAGTTGCAAAGGACCTTGTGTCAACAGGACAAGATATTGAAAAGGAATTTGGGATTCCAATTATTCACAAACGAATTTCAATTACACCTATTTCATTAGTAGGCGCTTCTGCCTGTAAAACTTCAGATGACTACGTTACAATTGCAAAGACACTAGACCGAGCAGCAAAAGCTGTTGGTGTTAATTTTATTGGTGGATTCTCTGCACTTGTTTCAAAAGGAATGACAAAAAGTGATGAACTTTTAATCCGATCAATACCAAAAGCTATGGCTTGCACCGATTTGATTTGTAGTTCTGTTAACATTGGATCTACAAAGACTGGTATTAACATGGATGCAGTTAAACTCATGGGCGAAATAATCAAAGAAACTGCTGAATGTACAAAAGATGTTAATTCACTAGGTTGTGCAAAATTAGTTGTATTATGTAA
>Ga0302173_10001177_pt1 | contig 13247 bp, 9 predicted proteins | sample I_Fen_N3_1_FD_198785 | JGI IMG/M metagenome (GOLD analysis project Ga0302173, IMG submission 198785) | Peat permafrost microbial communities from Stordalen Mire near Abisko, Sweden - I_Fen_N3_1 | ecosystem: Environmental > Terrestrial > Soil > Wetlands > Permafrost | place: Sweden: Abisko... | reverse complement strand
TAAACCAGAAAAGATTTCATGGTTTGTTAATGTAGGTCTTACTAAGGAACAAGGTACTGATAAGTTTAAAGAGGAATTTAAAAAGAAAACAGGAATTGAATTAGATTTTGAACCACAATCAAATAATGAATATAATCAAAATCTTGAGCTTGCTTTTGCAAGTAAGAAAGCACCAGATGCATTTAATTTAGCAGGAGAAGATAAGCTTCCATATTATGCATCACAAGGGGCATTAGCTGATTTAACTGAGTTAGTAAAAGCATCAGGATTAATTACTGCTGAAAACAAGGCAGCTTGGGATAGTGTTACAATTAATGGGAAAATATATGGTGTACCATGGGAATTAAATACAGGTACTGTTACTTATGTGCGTAAAGACTGGTTAGATAAAGCTGGAGTGAAGGCACCAACTAACTATGAAGAATATATTAATATGTTACGTGCATTTAAAAAACTTCCAGAATGTAAGATTCCTATGACTGCACCTAAATTATATGAAGATGGTGCTCAAACGTATCTAAGAGAATTTTATCAAGATGCTACTCCAGAATTTACTAAGGTAGATGGAAAATGGGTAGATGGTTTGTCACAAGACAATATGAAGGGTGCTCTGCAAAGAATGCAAGATGCGTATAAAGAAGGATTAATTGATACTGAAGTTGTTACAAATACTACATCTTCTTGTCGTGATAAATTTTACGCAGGTGGTGTTGGAGCATTTAATTATTGGGCAGGTTCATGGAATGTTATGCTTGAGGATAGAGTAAAAGCTAATGTTAAAACTGCACAATTAGTAGCAATTCCTGCTATAAAAGAAACAAAATATAATCTTCGTGTTCCAGGAGTTACTTCTATTTCAAAAGATTCTAAAAATATTGAAGGTGTATTTAAATACTTACTACAATACATGCATGATGGCGGAGAAGGACAAGCGTTATTTCAATATGGTGTAGAAGGACTTCATTGGAAACAAGATGGAGATCATGTAACTATGCTTCCTAAATTAGATAAACCAAGTGAATTAACTGATAAGTCATTTATAACATCATTTTCAGCTTTATCACCAATGAAAGATAAGACTAAAGAAGTTAAATTAGATGAAAGAATTAATACAAGTGATGATTTGCTGATAAAAAATGGTGCGCAACAATTAGCAAGACCAGTATCTAAGAAGTTGAGTAAAATCAATGGAGATTTAACAAAATTAAAAGCAAAAATTATAGCACAAGTTGTTATGGGAAATGTAAGTCCAGATGAAGGATTAAAAACTTATACTAGTGAATCTAAAAATTTAGGAATTGATGAAGTAGTAAAAGAAATGAATGCTACAAATTAGTAATTTATTTAATAAAAGTGGAAAGCGATAAGTATATATTTATCGTTTTCCCATACTTCATATATGTAAATAAAGTTTTCTTAGTTATTCATCTTTCACTAATTAAACCGATTAGATTTTAAGTATATTTGAGCAGATGAATAATATGAATTGGTATTAGATAAAATTTTTTCGGGATTGTTAAAATTAATTTCTAAATTAAAATATATAATTTTAATTAGAACTTAACTATTACAATAGATATAATATGCTGTGCATTGCACATAAGGAGGATATTTATGAGAAAAAAAGTTGGAGTCTTTGTTGCTTTAGGATTAGCAACAATAGTATCAATAACATCATTAGTAGGATGCGGAGGAAAAAGTTCGGGTTCAACTGCAACAACTGCAAAAGAGGCTACTAAAGAGGTTACTAAGCCAGATAAGATTTCATGGTATGTTAATGTAGGTCTTAATACTAATCAAGGTTATCAAGAATGGAAAGATGAATATAAAAAGAAAACAGGAATTGAATTAGAATATACTCCACAAAATAATAATGAATATAAACAAAATCTTGAACTTGCATTTGCAAGTAAGAAAGCTCCAGATGTATTTAGTTTAGCTGGTGAAGATATGCTTCCATATTATGCATCACAAGGGGCACTAGCTGATTTAACTGATTTAGTAAAAGCATCAGGCTTAATGACTGCTGAAAATAAGGCGGCTTGGGATAGTGTTACAATTGATGGGAAAATATATGGAGTACCATGGGAATTAAATACAGGAACTCTTACTTATGTACGTAAAGATTGGTTAGATAGACTTGGTATGAAGGTGCCAACAAATTATGATGAATATATTAATATGTTGCGTGCATTTAAAGAAAAGATTCCAGAATGTAAAATTCCTATGACTGGAGCTAAATTATATGAAGATATGGCAGTTACTTATCTAAAAGACTTTTATCAAGATGCTACGCCAGAATTCGCTAAAGTAAATGGCAAATGGGTAGATGGTTTATCAGAAGATAACATGAAGCCTGCGTTAAAACGATTACAAGATGCGTACAAAGAAGGATTAATAGATCCTGAAGTTGTTACTAATACTACATCTTCTGCTCGTGATAAGTGGTATGGAGGAGGCGTTGGAGCATTTAACTATTGGGGAGGAATGTGGGCAGTTACTCTTGATAATAGATTAAAAGCTAATGTCCCAAATGAACAAATAGTAGGAATTCCTGCTATAAAAGAAACAAAATATAATCTTCGTGTTCCAGCAGTTAGTTCTATTTCAAAAGATTGCAAGAATATTGAAGGTGTATTTAAATATTTTGTACAATATATGAATGATGGTGGAGAAGGACAAGCTTTGTTTGATTTTGGTGCAGAAGGTGTTCATTGGAAACAAGATGGAGATCATGTAACAATGCTTCCAAATTTAGAAAACAAAAAAGAATTACTTGAAAAAGCATATATTTCATCATATTATTCTTTAGTTCCAATGAAAGATGCTACTAAAAAACCAGCATCAGATAACAGAGTTACTTCAGCAAATGAAACATTGAAAAAAGATGGTATTCAACAAATAACACGACCAGTGTCTAAAAAGTTGAGTAAAATAAATGGTGATTTAACAAAATTGAAAGCAAAAATAATAGCACAAATTGTTATGGGAAAATCAAGCGTAGATGAAGGCTTAAAAACTTATGATAGTGAAGCTAAAAATCTAGGTATTGATGAAGTAATAAAAGAAATGAATACTGGTAAGTAATAAATTACTTAATTATTAGGGGAAACGATGAATATATGTTCATCGTATTTCCCTATTCTAATTTGAAATTATAATTTTATTATTGTATTTTAAGGAGGATTTATGAACGAAAATATGCTGTGGAAAGCAGATTTAGAAAATGGAATGTATAAAAACCCAATATTATATACAGATTATTCAGATCCAGACGTCATAAGAGTAGGTGACACATTTTATATGACAGCATCTAGTTTTAATTACATTCCTGGTCTACCTATTTTAACATCAAAAGATTTGGTGAACTGGTCACTTGTTAATTATGCAGTAAAAAAGATACCATATAAAGATTATGATGTACCTGCACATGCAAGAGGAATTTGGGCACCAAGTATAAGATATCATGATGAAAAATTTTGGATATTTGTAGGAATGCCTGATGAAGGAATTTTTATGACAAATGCAACAGATCCTTTAGGTGAATGGTCTCCTTTGATTTGTGTAAGAGAGGGGAAAGGATTTATAGATCCATGTCCATTATGGGATGAAGATGGTAGAGCTTATGTTGTTCATGCATATGCTAAAAGTAGAATTGGATTTAAAAGTAAATTGGGAGTTTTTGAAATAAGTTCAGATGGTCAAAAATGTATCAGTGAGGATAAATTTATTTTTGATGGAACAGAGACGCAGCCTACTATAGAAGGGCCAAAGATTTATAAAAAGGATGGGTTGTATTATATTCTTGCTCCAGCAGGTGGAGTAACTATGGGGTGGCAGACTGCGCTTAGAAGTAATTCAATTTATGGGTCATATGAAGAAAAAATAGTAATGCATCAAGGAAATGCAGAGACAAATGGACCACATCAAGGTGGACTAGTTGATACTCAATCAGGTGAGGAATGGTTTATTCATTTTCAAGATAAGGGAGCTTATGGGAGAATTTCGCACTTGCAACCAGTTAAATGGAAAGATGGATGGCCAATTATTGGGTTAGAAAATGAAGTAGATGGAATAGGAGAACCTGTTTTAACTTACAAAAAACCACAAGGTGTTCCTGTGGTTGAACCATGTGAGCCACCAACAGATGATGATTTTATGGACAATAACTTAGGACTCCAATGGCAATGGCTTGCAAATTCAAAGGAAGAATTTTATTCTTTAACAGAAAATCCAGGATATCTACGTTTATATAATTTAAATACTAGTGGTGAAGAAACAGCCATCATTTGGAACAGTGCAAATATTTTAACTCAAAAGATCACATGTCCTGAATTTTGTGCTGAGACTAAAATGGATTTTTCACAAATAGGACTTGGAACAAGAGCAGGTATATTAATGATTGGTGGACAATATGCTGCAATGTGTGTGGAACGTGAAAAAGATGAGATAAACTTACTATATATTGAGTCAGAAGGTGAAGGCGAGAATAGAACTGAAACAATAGTAGAAAGTTTATATTATAAAGATAACTCAGAAATTTATTTAAAAGTTCAATTCGATAATGACCAAACCTGTGTATTTTTATTTAGCTCTGATGGAATCAATTGGAGTAAATCTACAAGAAAATTTTCGCCTAAAGGGGCACATTGGGTTGGGGCTAGAATAGGTATTTTTGCGATTACTGATGGAAATGATAAGAAGAATGGATATGGTGATTTTTCTTATTTAAAAGTTACTGCAATGGATGAATAATAAGTAATAATGAAAGTGAGAAGTAAAATGAATATTATAGAGGCAATTAAGTTAGAAAATATTGAAGAGTTAAAAAAGATTAATATGGAAAATCCAAATGCTGTTGAGGAAAAAGATGGAGATGGAGTGTGGGTACCTTTTTTAGCTGCAAAAACTGGAAATCTTGAAATGGTGAAATATATTATAGAATATTCAAGAGCTAGCATGAATGTTGTAGATGAGGAGAATAGAACTATTTTACATTATGCTGTACGTAGTAATAATTTAGAGTTGGTTCGTTATCTGGTAGAAAGGGTTGGAATGTCCATTGTTCATGGAGATAGAAATCAGATTACACCTTACGAAGAAGCACATTTATGTGGAGCAAAAGATATAGAAAAGTATTTTTCTGAGGTTTGTAATGCAGAACTATCGGATATGTATAAAAATCCTATTATTACAGGGACACATCCAGACCCATCCATTCTTAGGGTTGGTGATGATTATTATATGGTAAATTCATCTTTTGTATTTTTTCCATGTATTCCAATTTCCCATTCAAAGGATTTAGTTAATTGGCATATTATTGGCCATGCAATTGCAAGTCCAGAATATGCTCATTTAGATGATTTAGACGGTGGAAGAGGATATTGGGCACCAGATATTTCATATTATGAAGGGAAATTTTACATTACAGCGACATATCGTTTAAATGATACAGGGAATGTTTATCGTAAACAAATGGTAACATCTTCGACTAGACCAGAAGGTCCTTACTGTGAACCAGTATTTTTAGATGAAGATGGAATTGATCCATCACTGTTTGCAGATGAAGATGGAAGAAGATATATGATTTTAAATCGTGGTGCAAGAATATTCGAACTTAGCAAAGATGCTAAAAAGATAATATCTGAACCAAAGTTATTATGGTATGGAGATAATAAGCGTGCACCAGAAGGATCTCATTTATTAAAAAAGGATGGATATTACTATTTATTTGTAGCAGAAGGTGGAACTGGCATTGGGCATAGAATTTCAGTAGCACGTTCTAAAAATTTAATGGGTCCATATGAATCTTGTCCATATAATCCTATTATGCGTCAATTAGATGAAAAAGCAGTAATACAAAGAGCAGGGCATGGAAAACCAGTACAAACACAGAATGGTGAATGGTTTATGGTTTATTTGTGTGGCAGAATGGTAGAAGAAAAATATAGTATTCTTGGTAGAGAAACAGCTATGGATCCAATTAGTTGGACTGCTGATGGTTGGCCTATTATAAATAAATTAAAAGGCCCAAGTGTTCTTCAAAAGAAACCCAATTTACCAGAATGCATTTGGCCTGACACAACAATAGATAATTTTGATACTGATGTTTTAAGTCCAGAGTGGATGTTCCCACGTATACCAAAAGAAAATTCATATTACCTTAAAGATAGTTGCCTCCATCTAAAGGGTGACATTTCAGATATGAATAACACAGAATGTAGAAGCGTTCTTGTAAAACGTCAGAAGGATTTTTGCTTTACTGCAGAATGTAAGATTCATTTACCAAAAATTGAAGAGGGACAAGAAGTTGGAATGACCTGTTATTATGATGAGAATACGTATTTAAAGTTTGGAGTAGTTGGAAGAAAGAATGATTGTACTGTAAAGATAAACGAGTGGATTGATGATAGATATTATGAAAGAAATGAAATTTCATTACCACCAGTAGAATCCATTGAATTAAAAATAGAAACAAAATATCTTGAGAGAACTTTCTATTATAGAATAAATGATAATGAGTGGGTAATGGTAGATTATCTTGAAAATGTTTATTATCTATGTGATGAAGGATTGAAAAAAGGAAAGAGATTTACAGGTGCTATGGTAGGTATATATGCGTATTCTGGAGAGTTACCTGAAATTTGGGGTGAATTTGAATATTTCAAAATCCATAAAAATTAAAATAAAATGAGTATTTTGATAATAAATCATATAAGGTCTCATATTGGCAAATAACTTTATATATAAGGAGAGTAGAATATGGGGAAAGAAAGTATTGTAAGAATAGCTTTAAAGAAAAGTTATCTGTTCATTATGTACATTATAACAACATATATACTAGTAAATATAATTGTTGTTGGAACTGATATGATTGCAAAATCTATTGATAATATGATTGCTGGTGAAAAGGTTGATATTCAAACAATATTACCTAAACTATTGATAATGATAATTTTAGGTATGATATTGTCCTATATAAAACAATATAGTGGTGAAGTATTCAGTATTTATATACAAAAACAATATAAAGATATGGCATCATCGAGAATAGTTAAGTTAGAATATTCCTATTTTGAGAAGCAAGCAACTGGTGGAATTTTAACTAAATTAATTTCTGATATTGATGAGGCAGGTAGATTTTTTTCAGAAATAGTATTAGATATTATCCAAGGTTTAATTACTATTATAACTGTAGGTATTTATATATTTACTATAGACTATAAATTGATACTAGGGGTTGCTTTGTGCTATCCTCTTGTATTTTTGATAACCAATATAATAGCTAAGAAAATAGTAAGTTTGGCTCAAAAAAGACGAAATACTATGGATAGTCTAGTTGATATTGCGGGTGACTGTATTGCTGGAATTTCTATTGGAAGATGTTATAAGTTATTTGATGTATTGATTAAACGTATGGAAGATGCAGTTGATAGTATTCTTAAAACAGAGTATGAAAGAAGTAAAATTAATGCAACATCAGAAGTGCTTAAAAATTTACTTTCGTGGATACCTAATATTACATGCTCAGTCATTGCATTATTTGCTGTAATCAGAGGGGATATAACAATCGGTGAAATGATGTCTTTTGCAGTTATGTTAAACCGTATAGTAGATCCAATGAGTAGTATTCCATTTTTAATTAATGATGCAAGAGAAGCAATGGTATCTATAAAGCGTTTAAATGAAATTTTAAATGTGCCAATGGAGAAATCTGGTGAATTGAAAATCTTGTTAAATGAAGTGCAAGATTCAATTATTGAATTTAAGGATATAACATTTTCATATGAAAATAATGCAGAACGTAAAATTTTGAATAAGCTTAATATGTCCATTCATAATGGGAAAGTTACTGCAATTGTTGGAGGTTCTGGTGCAGGGAAAACTACTTTGTATAAGTTAATCTGTGGATTTCATAGTGCACAAAGTGGTATATATAAGTTATATGGCACAGAATTTAGTCAATGGAATTTAGAAGAAGCTAGAAAACAGATATCATTAGTATCACAAAATATATTTTTATTTCCTGGTACAATTGCTGAGAACATAGCATTTGGAATGAAAGAAATAGATATAAATAGCATAATAAATGCTTGTAAAATGGCTAATATAAATGAATTCATAGAAGCACTTCCGGAGAAATACAATACAGTAGTTGGAGAGCGAGGAACAAAAATTTCAGGTGGTGAAAGGCAGCGAATCTCTATTGCAAGAGCAATATTAAAAAATGCACCTATTTTACTTATGGATGAGCCTACTTCAGCAGTTGATATGATGACTGAAAAATTGATACAAGAGGCAATTGATAGAGTTTCTGCTCAGCGGACTGTAATAATTATTGCTCATAGATTATCAACGATAGAAAGTGCTGACAATATTTATGTGTTAAGTGAGGGTAAAGTAATAGAAAATGGAACTCATGAACAATTGCTTGAAGATAATGGACATTATGCTTCACTTTATATGAAAGAAAAATTGGCAGTTAGTTAGAAAGGGGATGAAAAGAGTGAAAGTAAATACTTTTATTCGTTTTATGAAATTATTAGGGAAACGATGGCCTGTATACATTATTAGTATTTTGCTAATGACAATAGGTTCATCTGCATTTGCTGTTATATCTTCATTGTTATTAAAACAGATATTTGAAATAGCACAAAGTGGCAAGATTGATAGGCTTCCTGCAATAATTTTAGCTAATTTTTTAGCTGGTTTGATTTCAATTTCAATATTTGGAGTTTTTATGGCTTTATATAATATAGAAGCCAAAAGAGGTTTTGCTAATACTCAAAAGATGGTTTTAGAAAAAATAATGAAGCTACCTATGGATTATTATGAAAATCATCATAGTGGAGATATTATTTCAAAGCTATTATACGATGCGCAAATGGCAAGTCAAATGTATACATCTAGATTACGAAGGGTAGTTGCACCAATTATTTCAGTAATTGTATATTTAATTCCAATGTTTATATTATGTGCACAAGTTACATTGTGCCTTATTGCAGTAAATATATTATCATTACTTGTAAATAGTTTATTAATTAAACCTATGAAAAGGGCTGGAAAAGAAGCATCGAAAAAGAATAGTTTTATGGTGGAAAAACTGTCTAATTTGATTCAAGGAATTGAAATGATAAAAATATTTGATGAACATTCAAGTCAAGTTAGAAGTTATAAAAATGCAAATCAAGAGTATACAAATGTACAAAAAAATAAAGCTAAGTTATCAGCTTTATTGAATAGTATGAATACTGGATTTGACTTATTATCTTCATTAGCTTTCTTAGCAATTGGGATGATATTTGTTGAGCGTGGAGTGACTACAATTGGCTCATTAGCTGCAATTTATGCAATGTATGGAGCGTTTAGTTTTCGATTCTTACAAATCGGAAGATATTTCCCAGAACTTATGAATAACATAGTATATGCAGAGCGTGTATTTGAATTTTTGGATGTTACTGAAGATGAAGACTTGTTTAATAAAAATTTAAAATCAGATATTACAGAAGATGTTAAATTTGATGCAAGTAAAAAAGAATGTATTTCTATTGAAAATTTATCTTTTGGATATAATTCAGAAAGAAATATTTTTAATAACTTTTCAATGAAAGTAGAAAAAGGGAATTGTGTAGCTTTAATTGGAAAATCGGGCCGTGGAAAAAGTACACTTGCAAAATTATTGTTAGGATTTTATCCAATTAGTGAAGGTAATATTTCTTTCTTTGGAAAATCTTTTAGTGAACTTGGGAAAAATAAAGTTTTAGATATGATAGCTTATGTTCCGCAGGAGGCATATTTATTTAATGTAAGTATTAAGGAAAATATCAGATATGGAAAATTAGATTCAACGGATGAAGAAATATATGAGGCAGCTAAGAAAGCCAATGCCCATGAATTTATTTTAAATCAGGCAGATGGCTATGATACTGTCGTTGGAGAGAGAGGGAAGATGCTATCCGGTGGAGAAAGACAAAGAATAGCAATTGCAAGGGCAATTGTCAAGGAAGCACCTATTCTATTACTTGATGAAGCCACTTCAGCACTTGATAATTCATCAGAAGAACTAGTGCAAAGTGCGTTAAATAGATTGATGAAAAATAGGACAACAATTATGATTGCACATAGGACAACAACAATTGCAATGGCAGATAAGATAATAACAATATAGTATTTATAGTTATTATATATGTAAAAAATAATAATTATTATAGAGGAGGACAAAAATGAAAAAGAGAATTTTTTGGGCAGGGGATTCTACTGTAGCTCAAAACAGAATAAATTCATATCCACAAACAGGAATTGGACAAGTTATGGAGTTATATTTAAAGGAAGGCATAACGGTTCATAATTTTGCGAAGAATGGAAGAAGTACTAAGAGTTTTATAAATGAAGGTCTGTTAGATAATATAGAAAAAGAGTTACAAAAAGGTGATTTCTTATTCATTCAGTTTGGACATAATGATCAAAAAGATGATGAAGAAAGAAATACAAAACCATTTTCTACGTACCAAGAATATTTATCTAAATATATTGGAATAGCAGAAAAATATGGAGCTTATCCAGTACTTATTACATCATTATATAGAAGAATATTTTCAGAAAGTGGCCAGATCGAGGATAATGTACATTTTGATTATCCGGATGCAATGAAACAATTAGCAGAAAAACTTAATGTCCCAGTAATTGATTTATGTGAAAAAAGTAAAGAATTATTCAAAAAAACAGGAGATGAGGATTCAAAAAAATGGTTTATGCATCTTAAGAAAGATGAATTTATATCTCATATAGATGGATTAGAAGATAATACACATCTTAGGTATGAAGGTGCGGTGACAATGGCTGGACTTGTAGCACAAGGATTGGAAGAATTAGGTGGTATTTATGGGGAATTAATAGGATAAGGAGACAAGCAATGGATGTACTTAAGTGTTATGAGCAGAATAAAAAGCATTCTTTTAAGATTTTAATTTCTCTTTATAAAGGAACTTATACTACAAAATACGATTCTTTTTTCTGGTACAATTCGTGACAACATTACTTATGGGGTTTCAGAAATTTCAGAAGTAATGTTGAAAAAATCAATAGAGGCTGCAAACCTTTCTGATTTGATTGAAGAATTACCAAATGGATTAGATACTTGGATTGGTGAGAATGGTGGAAAATTATCAGGTGGACAGCGTCAAAGAGTTGCTATTGCAAGGGCTATTATTAGAAATCCGAAAGTTATAGTGTTAGATGAAGCAACGTCAGCATTGGACAGTGTTTCAGAAAAAAAGATACAGACAGCATTAAATAATCTTAAAAAGGGAAGAACAACATTTATTGTAGCTCATAGATTTTCTACAATTAGAGATGCAGACAGAATTGCAGTAATTAAGCAAGGAAAGTGTGTTGAAATTGGTACCTATGATGAATTGATGGAACTGAAAAAGGAATTTTATCAGTTGAAAAAGCTACAGATGTAACTCTAAATAAAGTTGGAAAGAAAATAATTAGAGCTAATGTATTAACGAAAGGGATGAAAAAATGGGAGAAATGTTTAGAAATATAACACCAGAAGAAATCGGAATTCCATCTGATGCAATCTTAAAATTTATAAAGCAGTTAGAAGAAAATAAGGTGAATATTCATGGCTTTTTAATGCTATATGAAGATAAAATATTTGCAGAAGGATACTGGAAATCATATGATAGGAACTCACAACATCGCATGTATTCTGCTGGAAAAAGCTTTACTTCAATTGCAATTGGATTACTACAAAGTGAAGGAAAAATAAATATAACTGATAATATATGTGATTATTTTGAGGATAAACTTCCTAGTGAAGGAGTTCATCCATATATTGCTCAAACAACAATAAAAAATATGCTTATGATGGAGACACCACATAAGACTACAACTTATAAGAGATATGATGGTGAGGATTGGGTTAAATCATTTTTTGTTTTACCTCCAGCATATCCACCAGGAACTATTTTTTCTTATGATACATCAGCAACTCATGTACTTTCTGCATTGGTAGAAAGAATTAGTGGTAAATCACTTATGGATTATTTAAGGGGAAAATTTTTAGATCGCATAAATTTTTCGCATGAAGCTAAATTCTTAGAAGATCCAATGGGTGTGTCACAAGGTGGTTCTGGACTTATTTGCAGTATAAGTGATTTGGCAAAAGTTGGTTATTTATGCACTAATAATGGGGTTTATAAAGATGAACAACTTATACCGTTAGATTATTTAAAGGAAGCTACATCCAAACAAACTGACACTAGTATGCAACCTGTAATTGATGAGAAGCAAGGATATGGATATCAATTTTGGAAATCTAGAAATAATGGATTTACAATGTATGGTATGGGTGGACAGCTTGCAGTTTGCTTACCGCAGTATAAAGTTACATTCGTAACAATAGCAGACACTTTAGAAGATAAAAATGGTTTAGGATATATTTATGAAGCTTTTTGGAATGAGGTATATCAATACATTATAAAATCAGAGAAAATATAGATATTCATAGTGAAAATCATACTTATGCGTATATCCAGCCGAAATTGAATAAATGTTTATAACCACAAGGGTCACAATGTTCCAGCGGACTAAGAAAATTTCGCTTTCACAAACATTTATTCAATTTCTCTGTTTGTATATGCTCTTAAGTATGGTAAATATAATACCAAGTATAAGTATAAGTATAAGTATAAGTACTGATGTGGGTATCTATATAGGGGTTTACGTAAAAATCGTATAAATGTATATATTGTAATATAAGATTAACTAAGAAAGAAGGCGCGATATGATAACAGTTAATAAAGATGGTAGTGGAGATTTTAAGACTATTCAAGAAGCTATAGATAGTATTACAAAGGGGAATAAAGATGAAGTTAAGATATTTATAAAAAATGGAGTTTACAAGGAAAAGGTAAGTATAATAACTGATTTTATAACGTTAATAGGAGAGGATACTAAAAACACTATTATAACGTTTGATGATTATGCAAAAAAGAAGTTTAGTAATGGAGAAGTCTATAGAACTTTTAATACATATACGGTATTTATACAAGGAAATAATTTTACTGCTAGTAATTTAACCTTTGAAAATTCTGCTGGATGGGGTGAAGAGGTTGGTCAAGCTGTTGCGTTATATGTTGAAGGCGATAATGCAAAATTTAAAAATTGCAGATTAATTGGATGTCAAGATACCTTGTTTACAGGACCACTTCCTGAAGCTCCAATTGAAGGAAGTGATT
>Ga0302173_10001176_pt1 | contig 13263 bp, 7 predicted proteins | sample I_Fen_N3_1_FD_198785 | JGI IMG/M metagenome (GOLD analysis project Ga0302173, IMG submission 198785) | Peat permafrost microbial communities from Stordalen Mire near Abisko, Sweden - I_Fen_N3_1 | ecosystem: Environmental > Terrestrial > Soil > Wetlands > Permafrost | place: Sweden: Abisko... | reverse complement strand
TGGCACATGAGACTATACAATAGAAACATAGTTTAGGCGTTTTCGTTATGGGCATAACTTAACGAAGCGTTTAGCGCATATGATACTTGGTATGTTAAGTGAGACAGTTAATTATAGGGCAGTGAAAAAGCTTGTCCCCTTCCGATAATACCACTAGGAGGTTCAGAAATGAAAAGAGGAAAAAAATACGTTGAGTCGGCTAAGTTAATTAACCGCGCAACTTTATATGATGCTACAGAGGCAGTTTCTTTAGTAAAGAAATCAGCAGTAGCTAAATTTGACGAAACAATCGAAGCACATATTAGAACAGGCTGTGATGGTCGTCATGCAGAACAACAGATTCGTGGAGCAGTTGTACTTCCTCACGGAACTGGTAAAAAAGTAAGAGTTTTAGTTTTCGCTAAAGGCGATAAAGCAATAGAAGCAGAAGCTGCTGGAGCTGATTTCGTAGGTGGTGAAGAATTAATTCCTAAAATCCAAAATGAAAACTGGTTTGGATTTGATGTAGTTGTTGCTACTCCTGATATGATGGGTGTTGTTGGTCGTTTAGGACGTGTTCTTGGACCTAAAGGATTAATGCCTAATCCTAAAGCTGGTACAGTAACTATGGATGTAACAAAAGCAATTAATGATATCAAAGCTGGTAAGATCGAGTACAGACTTGATAAAACTAATATAATTCATGTGCCAATTGGTAAAGGTTCATTTACTGAAGCACAATTATTAGAAAACTTCCAAGCAATTATGGGAGCACTTGTAAAAGTGAAACCATCAACATTAAAAGGATTGTATTTTAAGAGTGTTGTTATTACAGCAACAATGGGTCCTGGTGTTAAGGTTAGCACATCTAAATTTTTATAAGATAATAATTAACATTTGACAATATATAGATATGATAGTATACTATCGAATATAACTGCCGAAGACAGTATGGTCCCGAGGAATAAACCTTGGGTTAAAGGTAACACGCCTACCGAGGATAATAAACACTCAAGTTGAGATGATTTATTCAAGCCTTTCTGTCTAACAGAAAGGCTTTTTCTTACTTTCAAAAACTTGCGAAGTCCGTTTTAACCGTATGAATGATAAAATCATTCTACACAAGATTTGTGCCTACAGTACAAACTTTGGATGCGCAAAAAACAGTGCAGGAATAATGAAAAGTATATAAGAATGTTAAGGCAGATTCAAATCTAACAGGAGGTAACCAATTCATGGCAAAAGTAGAACTTAAACAACCAATCGTAGAAGAAATCGTAGGCGCTCTTAAGAATGCGAAAGCAGCAGTATTAGTAGACTATCGTGGTTTGACAGTTGATCAAGATACTCAACTTCGTAAACAATTAAGAGAAGCTGGAATTGTATACAAAGTATACAAGAACACATTGGTGAATTTAGCAGTTAAAGGTACTGAGTTTGAAGCACTTGTTCCACACTTAGAAGGACCTACAGCAATTGCTATTTCAACAGAAGATGCTACAGCACCAGCAAGAATCTTATTTGAGTTTGCTAAAAAAGCTGAAAAGCTTGAACTTAAAGCCGGTGTAATTAACGGTAATTATTATGATCAAGATGCAATTCAGATAATTGCTACTATTCCATCAAGAGAAATATTACTTTCAAAATTACTTGGAAGTATTCAGTCACCTATTACAAACTTTGCTCGTGTTATTAAGCAAATCGCTGAAAAACAAGAAGAAGTTGCGTAATAATCAATATTTATTATTTGAAAATTAAAACAATTTGAAAAGGAGATCATAACAATGACAACTCAAGAAATTATTGAAGTAATCAAAGGTTTATCAGTATTAGAATTAAACGAATTAGTAAAAGCATGTGAAGAAGAATTCGGTGTTTCAGCAGCAGCAGGTGTTGCAGGTCCAGCAGCAGCAGGTCCAGAAGCTGAAGAAAAAACAGAATTTGATGTAGAATTAACAGAAATTGGCGCAAGCAAAGTTAAAGTTATCAAAGTAGTTCGTGAAATCACAGGCTTAGGCTTGAAAGAAGCGAAAGACTTAGTTGATGCAGCTCCAAAGACAGTTAAAGAAGCAGTTACAAAAGCTGAAGCTGACGAAATCAAGAAGAAACTTGAAGCTGAAGGCGCTAAAGCTACTATTAAGTAATTTGAAACTAAATTATACTTACCATAGAAACTTTATCGTTTGATGTAAAATATTAAATAAGCAATATTCAAGAAGGGAAACAGACTAGTTACTGTTCCCTTCTTTTTGCTTATTTATAATTTGATAGGGGGAAGCCCGTATGTTAATAAACATATTCACAATAACGCATAAGAAATTCACTTGCAACTTACCTAGTATTTATACGATTTTGCATGTCGGTAAGAAGAACTCCCAAGAACTAGGTTACATAGGAGATGACACAGGTGATAATATTTCAGATAAAAATAGGTATTATAGTGAACTGACTGGTCAATACTGGATATGGAAAAATGATTCAGAAGATGACTATATAGGATTGTGCCATTATAGAAGATATTTTATTAATAATAATAAATATGTGATGCAGCTTGAAGAATATGTTAAGATACTAACTGACTATCAAATTATTATTGCCAAACATGAAGACATGGACATTAGTTATTATAATGTATATAAGGAAGCACATAACATTCATGATTTAGACATGACTGGTCTGGTAATTAAGGAGATTTATCCCGATTATTATAATACATTTTTAGAAGTACTAAGTGATAACAAATGTTATGCAGGAAATTTAATCGTAACTTCTAGACAATATTTTGGAGAGTATTCAAAATGGTTGTTTACAATCCTTTTTGATTTAGAAACAAGAATAGATGTTGACAATTATGATTTATATCACAGAAGAGTATTTGGATTCCTATCTGAGCAATTATTAATTGTATGGATAAAAAAGAACAATTTAAATTATTATGAATGTTTATGTGGTTTAACTCAGGAAAAAGCGGAAACAATTGAATTAGAACAACAGATCAAAATATTAATAGCCGAAAGTAAATTCTATGAAGCTAGAGATATGATAAATGCTAAGCTTTATGAGCGGCCGGACTTGACATTAGAATCGTCTGACTTAAAAGGCGATTTGAATATACTAATATCAATTATAAATATGTATATAACTGAAGAAGAAAATAATATTAAAACATTAAAGGAATCGTTAGATAATATCGATTGCTTAATTGAAAAAGTAAAACAAACCAAACATACCCTTCAGTTGATTGGAATTGAAAACCCACATAGTGATGAATTGAAAGAACTAGATAACAATATAGATCAGATTATTTTGTCTAACCTAAGCTGGATATCTATTAATTCTTTGGTTTTAGATATGAAATTTGATTTAAATTCATATATGAAGTATTTGAATAAACTTGCTATAAGTTACTTGAATAGAGGTAAAGGTATTTATGCTATTCCATTTTTAGATTTAGCATTATCCTTGGAAGCAAATGATGATTTAACATTGTTAAATATTATTAAGGTGTTAGAGACATTAGGAGAATATGATTTGGCAACAGAGTATAGAAACAAATTAAATAAAACAGAAAAAAATGAAATAAATGAATAGAAAGTGTTGACATAGATAAGGTATTATGCTACTATGGACAATGCACTATTGTGGTGCGAATATGCCATTACATGGATAGTCGCATTTGTAATAATAATTTAATTTATATATAAAAATAAGCACAAGGGGTGAAACGTCAATGGAAAAAAACAGAATACGTCCAAAGAAATTCGGTAAAAATGTGAGAATGAGCTACTCAAGACAGAAAGAAGTACTTGAGATGCCTAACCTTATTGAAGTCCAGAAGGATTCTTACCAATGGTTTCTAGACGAAGGTCTCAAAGAAGTTTTTTATGATATCTCTCCAATCGCGGACTACAGTGGACATTTAAGTCTTGAATTTGTAGATTTCGTATTATGTGAAGATGATGTCAAATATTCTATTGAAGAATGTAAGGAAAGAGATGCTACTTTTGCAGCTCCTTTGAAAGTTAAGGTACGACTTTACAACAAGGAAAATGATGAAATAAGCGAACATGAAATATTCATGGGCGATTTACCACTTATGACGGCTACAGGTACCTTCGTAATTAACGGCGCAGAAAGAGTTATTGTTAGCCAGTTAGTACGTTCCCCTGGAATATATTATGATTTACAGCATGACAAAATTGGAAAAGAATTGTATTCAGCTACAGTAATCCCTAATCGTGGAGCTTGGTTAGAATACGAAACAGATTCTAATGATGTATTTTATGTACGTGTAGATAGAACAAGAAAAGTCCCTGTTACTGTACTTGTTAGAGCCCTCGGCTTTGGCAGTAATGCAGAAATCATAGACTTATTTGGCGAAGAACCTAAAATACTTGCAACCATAGAAAAAGATACTTCTGATAACTATCAGGACGGTCTTTTAGAGCTTTACAAAAAAATAAGACCAGGCGAACCACTTTCAGTAGATAGTGCAGAAAGTCTTATTAGTAGTATGTTTTTTGATGCTAGAAGATATGATTTAGCCAAAGTAGGTAGATACAAGTTTAATAAGAAGCTTTCATTTAGAAACAGAATTACTGGACATATTTTAGCTGAAGATGTAGTTGATAAAACTACAGGTGAAGTTATTGCTGAAGCTGGAGCTACATTAACAAGAGAGTCTGCAACTGCAATTCAAGATGCTGCTTGTCCATTTGTATTTATTCATCATGAGGAAAGAAAAGTCAAAGTGCTTTCTAATATGATGGTTGATATTACAAAATGGGTTGACATAACAAAAGAAGAAGCTAAAAAATTAGGAATCGGCGAATCAGTATTTTATCCGATTTTGAACCAGATTATAGAAGAAAACGAAGATCTTGATTCTATAAAAGAAGCTATCAAGAAGAATGTTAGTGATTTGATTCCAAAGCACGTTACAGTTGAAGATATTATCGCTTCAATTAATTATAATTTACATTTAGAGTACAATATTGGTAACATGGATGATATCGATCATTTGGGTAACAGACGTATTAGAGCTGTAGGTGAACTTCTTCAAAACCAGTATAGAATTGGTTTGTCAAGAATGGAACGTGTTGTTAGAGAAAGAATGACAACTCAGGATTTGAACGGTGTGTCACCACAATCATTGATTAATATTAAACCAGTAACTGCAGCTGTCAAGGAGTTCTTTGGTAGTTCTCAGTTGTCACAGTTTATGGATCAGAATAACCCACTTGGTGAGTTAACACATAAGAGACGTCTTTCAGCCCTAGGCCCTGGTGGTTTGTCAAGAGACCGTGCTGGATTTGAAGTTCGAGATGTTCATTATACTCATTATGGAAGAATGTGCCCTATTGAAACACCAGAAGGCCCGAATATCGGTTTAATTAACTCGCTTGCTACATATGCAAGAATTAATGAATATGGATTTATTGAAGCGCCTTATCGTTTGGTTGATAAAACAGATGCTAAGAATCCAAAAGTTACAGATGATGTTAGATATCTTACTGCAGATGAAGAAGATGATTACTATATTGCGCAAGCAAATGCTGAATTAGATTCTGAAGGTCGTTTCGTTAGAAATTCAGTTGCAGGTCGTTTTAGAGAAGAAACTTCAGAATTTGAAAAGAGCAAGATCGATATGATGGATGTATCACCTAAGATGGTATTTTCTGTTGCAACATCAATGATTCCTTTCCTTGAAAATGATGATGCGAATCGTGCACTTATGGGATCTAATATGCAACGTCAGGCTGTACCTTTGTTGACGACAGAAGCTCCTGTTATAGGAACTGGTATGGAAAGCAAAGCAGCGTTTGATTCAGGAGTATGTATTATTGCGAAAGAAGATGGCGTAGTTGAGTATTCAACTTCTAAAGAAATCATTGTTAGAAAAAATGACGGAAATAAAGATGTTTATAGACTTACAAAGTTCTCTAGAAGTAATCAGAGTAACTGTTATAATCAAAGACCAATTGTGTACAAAGGCGATAAAGTAATCAAAGGCGAAGTTTTAGCTGATGGTCCTTCAACTGCTAATGGTGAAATCGCATTAGGAAAGAATCCACTGATCGGCTTTATGACTTGGGAAGGTTATAACTACGAGGATGCTGTTCTTCTTAGTGAAAGATTAGTTCAGGATGATGTTTATACATCAATTCATATTGAAGAATACGAAACAGATTCAAGAGATACAAAGCTTGGACCTGAAGATATCACAAGAGATGTTCCTGGTGTTGGTCCTGATGCACTCAAAGACCTTGATGAAAGAGGTATTATAAGAATTGGTGCAGAAGTACGTGCAGGTGATATTTTAGTTGGTAAAGTAACACCTAAGGGTGAAACTGAGCTTACAGCAGAAGAAAGACTTCTTCGTGCAATTTTCGGTGAAAAAGCAAGAGAAGTTAGAGATACATCTTTGAAAGTTCCTCATGGTGAATATGGTATCGTCGTAGACGCTAAGGTATTTACAAGAGAAAACGGAGATGATCTTTCTCCTGGAGTAAATGAAACAGTTCGTATCTATATCGCTCAGAAGAGAAAAATCTCTGTTGGTGATAAGATGGCTGGACGTCATGGTAATAAGGGTGTAGTTTCAAGAATTCTTCCAGTAGAAGATATGCCATTTCTTCCTAATGGTAGACCACTTGATATTGTACTAAATCCACTTGGTGTTCCATCTCGTATGAACATTGGACAGGTACTTGAAATCCATTTAAGTCTTGCTGCAAGAGCATTGGGATTTGATGTTTCGACTCCTGTATTTGATGGTGCGGATGAAAATGCAATTATGGATACACTTGATCTTGCTAATGATTATGTAAATACTGGCTGGAATGATTTTGAAAACAAATATAAAGGTGAAATTAACGATGAGTTATTTGAATTCCTTGATGAAAATAAAGACCATAGATCTGATTGGGAAGGTGTTCCTATTTCTCGTGATGGTAAAGTAAGTCTTCGTGACGGTAGAACTGGTGAATATTTTGATAGCCGTGTTACAATCGGACACATGCATTACTTGAAACTCCATCATTTGGTTGATGATAAGATTCATGCACGTTCAACTGGTCCTTATTCACTTGTTACACAACAGCCACTTGGTGGTAAAGCACAATTTGGTGGACAGCGTTTTGGTGAGATGGAAGTTTGGGCACTAGAAGCATATGGTGCTGCTTACACATTACAGGAAATATTAACCGTTAAGTCTGATGATGTTATTGGTCGTGTAAAGACTTACGAAGCTATTATTAAGGGTGATAATATCCCTGAACCTGGTATTCCAGAATCATTCAAAGTATTACTAAAAGAACTTCAGTCACTTGCTTTAGATGTTAAAGTATTAGATGAAGAAGGCAACGAAGTCGATATTATGCAAACAATTGATTTTGGTGAAACAGATTTCAAACGTATTTACGATGAGAAAGATGCACTCGCTAAAGAAGAAAATCTTGCAAAATATGGATATCAGACACAAGAGTTTGAAGGCGAAGAATTAGTACCAGTTGTTGTTCCAGAAGAAAATGAATTTGAAGATGATGCAGTAATTGAATTTGATGATGTTGATTTTCCAAATGAAGAAGAATAGAAAGGAGTGCAGGTAATGTCAGAAGAATTTAATAATGAATCAGTAGCAGCGGTATATAAACCAATGACTTTTGATGCGATTAAGATTGGCCTTGCTTCTCCAGAGAAAATCATGGAGTGGTCACACGGTGAAGTTACAAAGCCAGAAACAATAAACTATAGAACTTTGAAACCAGAAAAAGATGGTTTGTTTTGTGAAAAGATTTTTGGACCTAGTAAAGACTGGGAGTGTCATTGCGGTAAATATAAGAAGATTAGATATAAAGGTGTTATTTGTGATAGATGTGGTGTTGAAGTAACAAAGGCCAGCGTTCGTAGAGAACGTATGGGCCACATCAAACTCGCGGCTCCAGTATCTCATATTTGGTACTTTAAAGGAATTCCTAGCCGTATGGGATTAATCCTTGATTTATCACCACGTATACTTGAAAAAGTATTATACTTTGCTTCTTATATTGTTCTTGATAAAGGAGAAACTACTCTTTCAGTAAAACAAATTTTATCAGAAAAAGAATACAGAGATTCTTATGATCAATGGGGAACTTCTTTTAAAGTAGGTATTGGTGCAGAAGCTATTATGGCACTTCTTGCAGCGATTGATCTTGACAAAGACTCAACCGATTTAAGAAATGAATTAGTAGATGCATCGGGTCAAAAGAGAGCAAGAATTATTAAAAGATTAGAAGTTGTTGAAGCTTTTCAGACATCAAAGAATAAGCCAGAATGGATGATTTTAACTGCAATTCCAGTTATTCCACCAGATTTGAGACCTATGGTTCAGCTTGATGGTGGTAGATTTGCAACATCTGATCTGAATGATTTGTATAGAAGGATTATTAACAGAAACAATAGACTTGCACGTCTTATGGAATTAGGCGCTCCTGAAATCATTGTTAGAAATGAAAAAAGAATGCTTCAGGAAGCAGTTGATGCACTTATCGATAATGGTAGACGAGGCCGTGCAGTAACTGGACCTGGTAACAGAGCATTGAAATCTCTTTCAGATATGTTAAAAGGTAAGCAAGGACGTTTTCGTCAGAATTTACTTGGTAAACGAGTTGATTATTCAGGACGTTCAGTTATCGTTGTTGGACCTGAACTTAAGATATACCAATGTGGACTTCCTAAGGAAATGGCAATTGAATTATTTAAACCTTTCGTTATGAAAGAACTTGTAGCAAATGGTACAGCACATAATGTAAAGAATGCGAAGAAGATGGTTGAAAGACTTGAAACTCAGGTTTGGGATGTACTTGAAGATGTTATCAAAGAACATCCAGTTATGCTGAATCGTGCTCCTACACTTCATAGACTTGGTATTCAAGCATTTGAGCCAATACTATGTGAAGGTAAAGCAATTAAACTTCATCCATTAGTTTGTACTGCTTATAATGCCGATTTTGATGGTGATCAGATGGCTGTCCATCTTCCACTTTCCGTTGAAGCACAAGCAGAATGCAGATTTTTACTCCTTTCACCAAATAACTTGTTAAAACCATCTGATGGTGCACCAGTTGCCGTTCCTTCACAGGATATGATACTTGGTATTTACTATCTTACACAGGAAAGACCAGGCGCTTTGGGAGAAGGTAAATACTTTAAGAGTACAAATGAAGCATATTTGGCATATGAAAATGCAATAATTACACTTCATTCAAGAATTCACGTTAGAGTATCAAAGACTATGCCTAGCGGTGAAGTTATTACTGGTACGATTGATTCTACAATTGGACGTTTGCTATTCAATGAGATCTTGCCACAGGATTTAGGATTTGTAGATAGAACAATTACAGAAAATATTTTAAAACCAGAAGTAGATTTTCATGTTGGTAAGAAAAAGATTAAACAGATTCTTGAAAAAGTAATCAATACACATGGAGCTACTAAAACAGCAGAATTTCTTGATGATGTCAAGGCTATCGGCTATAAGTATTCAACTATAGCTGCTATGACAGTTTCTATTTCTGATATGACTGTACCTTCTCAGAAGAAAGAGTTAATCGCAGAGGCAGAAGCTACTGTTGAACAAATCACTAAAAACTTCAGACGTGGTTTTATTACTGAAGAAGAAAGATATAAAGAAGTTATCGAAACATGGAAAGCAACTGATGAAGTTCTTACTCAGGCTCTATTATCAGGTCTTGATAAGTACAACAACATCTTTATGATGGCTGATTCGGGAGCCCGTGGTTCTGATAAACAGATTAAGCAACTTGCAGGTATGCGTGGACTTATGTCTGATACATCAGGTCGTACAATTGAACTTCCTATCAAGTCAAACTTCCGTGAAGGCCTTGATGTTTTGGAATACTTTATTTCTGCTCATGGTGCTAGAAAAGGTCTTTCTGATACAGCTCTTCGTACAGCCGATTCAGGTTACCTTACAAGACGTCTTGTTGACGTTTCACAAGATATTATTATTAGAGAAGTTGACTGTTGCGAAACTAGAAACTTCATTCCTGGTATGTTTGTATCTACATTCATGGATGGAAAAGAAGAAGTCGAAGGTCTTGAAGAAAGAATTACAGGTAGATATCTTGCTGAGGCTGTTGTTAATCCTCAAACAGGTGAAATGATGCTTGATGCAAACCATATGGTTACACCAAAAAGAGCTGCAGCAATTATGAAGACTGGTATTACTCAGGTAAAGATTCGTACAATTCTTACTTGTAAAGCACACCTTGGTGTTTGTGCAAAATGTTATGGTGCTAATATGGCAACTGGCCAAGCAGTGCAGGTTGGTGAAGCTGTTGGTATTATAGCTGCTCAGTCAATTGGTGAGCCAGGTACTCAGCTTACAATGCGTACATTCCATACTGGTGGTGTTGCTGGTGATGATATTACACAAGGTCTTCCTAGAGTTGAAGAACTTTTTGAAGCAAGAAAACCTAAAGGACTTGCAATTATTGCAGAGTTCGGCGGTGTTGCTGTTATAAAAGATACAAAGAAAAAACGTGAAGTTATTATTACTGATGATGAAACTGGCAATTCAAAAGCATATCTTATTCCTTATGGTTCAAGAATTAAGATCCAAGATGGAGTAATACTTGAAGCTGGCGATGAACTTACAGAAGGTAGTATTAATCCACATGATTTACTTAAGATAAAAGGTGTTCGTCCGGTTCAGGATTACATGATACGTGAAGTTCAAAGAGTTTATCGTTTACAGGGTGTTGAAATTAATGATAAGCATATTGAAGTTATCGTAAGACAGATGCTTAAGAAGATTAAAATAGATACACAGGGTGGCACAGATTATCTTTCAGGTATGACAATTGATGTTCTTGAATTTAATGAAATTAATGAAAAACTTGAACAAGAAGGCAAAGAAATGGCAACTGGTACTCAGATTATGCTTGGTATTACAAAAGCTTCTCTTGCTACGAATTCATTCCTTTCAGCTGCGTCCTTCCAGGAAACAACAAAAGTTCTTACAGAAGCTGCTATTAACGGTAAAATCGATCCATTGATTGGATTGAAAGAAAACGTTATTATTGGTAAATTGATTCCAGCAGGTACAGGTATGAAGAGATACCGTTCTGTAAAACTTGATTCACAGCAAAAAGCACAAGGAAAAATCACTGTTTCTGAAAATGTTGATATTGTTTTAAGTGAAGGTGCTCTTGAAAGTGAAGAAATTCTTGCAGTTGCAGAAACTACAGAATAACAAAAAAATATTATAGATTCAACAAATTATAAGTTGTATATAAAAACAAACGGGATGGCTGTCAAAGGCTATCCCGTTTGTTTTCATAATAAATGCAATTATTTTAGAGTGATGTAAAAAATGCTTTCGTAAATCTTTCTAAATTGTATTGATCATTTACACCCATTGTTTCCATAGCAGAATGCATAGCAAAGATTGGAGCGCCTAAATCAGCACATTTCATTGGAAGAACGCAAGATAGTATAGAACCTAAGGTGCTGCCACCTACTGAGTCAGATCGAAGATAGTTAACGACGTAAGGAATATCATGTTCTTTTGCTAAAGATTGAAGAATTGCATTGGTTTCCCCATCACCACAATAGTTTTGCTTACTTGTTGATTTCAAAGCGATTCCATCATTCACTTGGACCCTAGATGTGATGTCATATTTTTCTGGATGATTAGGATTGGTTGCATGTGCAACATCTAGAGAAAGAAAGAATCCTTTAAGTACGGATTTTAAGTATTCATCTCTATTAATGCCCAATTTATTATAAATGCGTTCTAATACGAAAGGAAGTAAATTACTTGCGGCGCCATTTTTGCTGCGGCTACCGACCTCTTCATGGTCGAAAAGTGCAATTAGATCAATTCCATTGGTGCAGTCACTTTCAATGATTCCAGTTAAACATGCTTGCACAGAACTAATATTGTCAATTCTTGGAGCCATAATAAATTCGTCGTTAACTCCAGCAATACAGCCATTCTCACAATTATATACACAAAGTTCATAACTTAATATCTCATCTATAGTAACGTTTAACTTGTCTGCGATTAAATCTGTGATAAAATGGTTATCCTTCTCTTTGTTAGAAGTTATGCCAGCGACAGGAATTATATCAATTTGATTATTGAGTGCGATTCCATCATTAACTGATCGATTCATGTGAATGGATAAATTGGGAATCATTAGAAGTGGTTTCCTGAAATCAACAAGTTCCATTTTAGGAGTAGTATGTGTTTCTCCTTTCAAAAAGACTCTTCCGGCGATTGAAAGTGGCCTGTCAAACCAAGTACTTAATATTGCCCCTCCATATATTTCCGTATTTACTTTCATATAGTTGTCCTGAAAATGTTCAGGATTAGCTTTGATTCGTAATCCCGGATTATCAATATGAGCAGTTGCTATTTTAATTATATCACTTTTGTTAAAGTTTTCATTGATTTTAAATGCAAATAATGTGGTGTTAAATGGGGTTATGTAATATTTGTTTCCAGGTACTAAGCACCAATCTGAATCCCATAATAACTCTTCAAATCCTGCATTGTTTAGTTGATTGATAGCCTCCACAGTGGTGTGAAAGGGTGAAGTTGATTTTGAAATGGTATTGATTAGACGTTTTGCAGTTGATATCATCTTAAGTTCTCCTTAAATTAAAATTACTTTATTATAATATCCAATTATAGAAATATAAAAAAAATATGTCAACATGAATCATAAAATAAATAGAACATCATAAATTTCCCTTGACAATAAAATCCTATAACTATATAATATCTAAGTGTGCATTTGCATACAGTGCATTTTGTGCGCATATATGTTTATTCATTAAAAAAAGTCATGAATAATCGCAACCACAGTTTTTATTCTAAATTCCGGGAGGTGAAAAAGAAATGCCTACATTTAACCAGTTAGTAAACAACGGTAGACAAACATCAGTAAAAAAATCAACTGCACCAGCTCTTCAGAAGGGATTCAATTCTCTTAGAAAGAAGGCTACAAATGTATCCGCTCCACAAAAAAGAGGAGTTTGTACAGCAGTTAAGACAGCTACACCTAAGAAACCTAACTCAGCACTTAGAAAAATCGCTAGAGTTCGTCTTTCAAATGGTATTGAAGTAACAAGCTATATTCCAGGTGAAGGTCATAATCTTCAGGAGCATAGTGTTGTTCTTATCAGAGGTGGTAGAGTTAAAGATTTACCAGGTACAAGATACCATGTTGTAAGAGGTACACTTGATACTGCAGGTGTTGCTAAGAGAAG
>Ga0302173_10001172_pt1 | contig 13279 bp, 11 predicted proteins | sample I_Fen_N3_1_FD_198785 | JGI IMG/M metagenome (GOLD analysis project Ga0302173, IMG submission 198785) | Peat permafrost microbial communities from Stordalen Mire near Abisko, Sweden - I_Fen_N3_1 | ecosystem: Environmental > Terrestrial > Soil > Wetlands > Permafrost | place: Sweden: Abisko... | reverse complement strand
TATCACCAATGTTGGTGTAGATTCCTAAAGGCAATTCATTTACAAACTCAAAAGCATTAGCAATTTTTAGTGCTTGGATAATTTCGTCGTCTGTAGCGTCTAATTTTCCTAAAGCAATATTGGCTTTAATTGTGTCATTAAATAAAATGCTATCTTGAGTAACTAATCCCATTAAGCCACGAAGTGACTGAAGGTTCATGTCTTTGATGTTGATTCCGTCAATAGAGATAGTTCCGTCATTTACATCATAAAAACGAGTCAATAAATTAGCAATCGTACTTTTTCCACTTCCGGATTGTCCAACAAGAGCAACAGTCTGACCTTTGTTAATTTGAAGAGAAAAGTCTTTTAAAACTGTTTCGTTTTCATATTTAAAGTTGATATTTTGGATACTAATGTTGTTGTCGAAAGTTGTCTTTTCTATTGCGTTTTCTTTAGAAACAATTGGATTCTCTTGTTCTAGAATTTCAAGAACACGTTCGGCTGCTGCATTTCCTCTTTTTACGCCATAAGAAGCTTTAGAAATTGCTTTTGCAGGAGTCAGAATATTATATGCTAATCCCATATAAGCGATAAATTTAGCTCCATCTAGGGTTTTGTCAATTAAAACCATTTGACCTCCATACCAAAGTAAAATGGCAATTACTGTAATTCCCATAAATTCACTTGCAGGAGAAGCTAAGTTTTGGCGATTACCAATGCTGTTTGATAATTTGAAAAAACGTTCAGTTGAATTCTGGAAAACAGTATTGAAGTAATTTTCAGAATTGTAGCCTTTTACAACTTTTAATCCACCTATAGTTTCTTCGATAGTCGATAAGAAAGTTCCTTGTTCTTGTTGTGCTTTTGAAGATTGTTTTTTAAGTTGTTTTCCAATTAAAGAAATTATGTAACCTGAAACGGGAATAAATATAAAAACAAATAAAGTCAGTTGTGGACTGATGATTAACATCGTAGCTATTGTAAAAATAATAGTTAAAGGCTCTTTTACTATAAGTTCCAGAATTGCTAAAAATGAGTTTTGTACCTCGTTTACGTCGGCAGAAATTCTTGAAATTACGTCTCCTTTTCTTTTTTCAGAATAAAAAGCCAAAGGCAGTTCAAGCGTTTTTTTGTATAATGCATTTCGCATGTCTCTTAAAACACCGTTTCGTAGAAAATTAATAAAAAACATAGCTAAATAATCGGCTAAGTTTTTAAGTAAAAAGATTGAGATTATTATCGCGACCATCACGGATAAAATGTAACCGGATTCGTGTGTACCTTTTGTTGTGGTTATGTAATAGCTTAAATAATCTTCGCCGTATTTTGGGAGTTCTAAAATTCCTTGAAATACTGGTTTTATTCTATTTTCTTTTGTTTTGTCAAATAAGACTTGAAGCATTGGTATTAATGCAATAAACGAAAGTGTACTAAAAAGGGCATATAGAACATTGAAAAAGATGTTTAAATAAGCGTATTTTTTATACGGATATATAAAAGGAACTATTTTTTTGAAATTACTCATTTATTATGGATGTTGTTTTCTGCTATAGCAATGGCTCTTTCGAGTTTTTCTAGCAATAATTTTTTTTCTGGTAATTGGGCTAAGTAAGCTGAAACTTTGATTTGTTCATCATTGTCAAGCATTAAATAATTAATTTGCTCAGGAGATTTTTCACTGCACAAAATTAATCCAATTGGTTTATTTTCGCCTTCTTTTTGTTCATTTTTCTCTAGCCAACGTAAATATAGTTCCATTTGACCTTTATAGCCGGCTTTAAATTTCCCGAGTTTTAAGTCAATAGCAACCAATCTGCGTAGACCGCGATGATAGAAAAGTAAGTCAATGTAGAAATCTTCATCGTCGATTGTTATTCTTTTTTGGCGGGCAAGAAAAGCAAATTCGCTGCCCATTTCGGTAATGAAATTTTGTAGTTGAGCTAAGATCGAACTTTCTAAATCTTTCTCGGAATAGCTGTCGTGAAGTCCTAAGAAATCTAAAAAATAAGGATCTCTAAAAGTTAAATCAGGACTAATTTGTTTTTCATTTTTTAATGAGGCAAGGTCATTAATTATGGTTTCTTCTGGCTTTTTACTAATGGCAGTTCTTTCAAAAAGCATGCTGTCAATGCGCTCTTGTAAAGTTCTTACGCTCCAGCGTTCGTGAATATTCATCTGAATATAAAACTCGCGTTTTATATCGTTTTCAATGTAAATTAAAGTTCTAATATGAGACCAACTCAATTGTGCACACACTGTGTGCACAATTGTAATGTCTTGAAATATAGTGTTTAACTTTATGAAGCTATGTAGGTTTCTTTTGTTAAATCCACTTCCGTATCTATTAAAAAGCTCTTCGCTTAAGTTTTTAATAAGCTTCTTTCCATAATCAGCTCGGTCATTTTTTAGGATTTCCTCATTGATTGTTTTTCCAATTTTCCAATACAAAAGTGTTAGTTCCTGATTAACAGTTTTAGCAACAAAATGACGAGTCCCATCTATTAATCCAATTATAGAATTTAATAGTTCAGGTTTATTATTATCAATTTTGTCACTCATTATTTTATTTCAATTGCATTCCTGCAATGATCTTTTGTATTTTTTCGTCTAAGAAACTTTCTGCAGCGTCAAAATTTTCAACAGAATCTAATTCTGCATTAACACTAATGTAAAATTTAATTTTAGGTTCAGTTCCGCTTGGTCTTGCACAAATTTTAGAACCATCTTCAGTATAATAAATCAAAACATTAGATTTAGGAATATCCATTGTAGATTCTTCACCAGTCAATAAATTTAAAGCAATTGATGATTGGTAGTCTTCAACCATAATTACACGTTGACCGCTAATTTCTTTTAATGGATTTTCACGTAAATCAATCATCATCTGATTAATTTCCTGCAGGCCTTCCATTCCTTTTTTGGTTAAAGAAACCAGGTATTCTTTATAAAAACCATTTTCAACATAAAGTTGTAAAAGTTCTTTGTAAACACTGCTTCCGGCTGCTTTTGCCTGAGCAGCAACTTCGCATATTAATAAGGTAGCGGCAACAGCATCTTTATCTCTAACAGCATCGCCAACCATAAAACCAAAGCTTTCTTCTCCACCTCCAATGAATTCAAGTTTCGGAAAGTCTTTAATCATTTTGGCAATCCATTTAAAGCCAGTTAAGCCAACTTTGCATTCTACGCCGTAGCTACTAGCTAGTTCCATCATCATTGGGGTAGAAACGATTGTCGATCCAACGAATTGTTTACCATTAATTTTACCTGCTTTTTTCCATTGTTTTAATAGAAAAGAAGTCATTAAAATCATGGTTTGATTTCCGTTAAGCAAAATCATTTTACCCTCGTTATTTCTAACTGCAACGCCAAGACGATCGCAATCAGGATCAGTTCCAACAACAATGTCGGAGTTAGTTTTATCTGCCAGAGCCAATGCCATAGTTAGTGCCTCAGGTTCTTCTGGATTTGGAGATTTTACCGTTGGAAAATTTCCGTCAGGAATTGCCTGTTCAGGAACAATATGAACATTTTTATAACCAGCCTGCGATAACGTGTCAGGAATAGATTTTATCGAAGTTCCGTGCAATGAAGTAAATACAATTTGTAAATTATCTTTAGCTTCAGCAGGAGTATTAAAACTTGCGTTTTCGATAGATGATTTTATAAAAGCTTTGTCAATTTCTGTATCAATATATTGTATAAGGCTTTCGTTAGCATTGAATTTAATTTTATCGTAACCTAGGTTTTCGATAATATTAATAATTGCAGCATCTTGTGGAGGTACAATTTGTCCGCCATCTTCCCAATATACTTTATATCCGTTGTATTCCGGTGGATTATGAGAAGCTGTTAATACGATTCCGCATTGACAACCTAAATATTTAAGACCAAATGATAATTCTGGAGTTGGTCGTAAATCTGAGAACAAATAAACATGGATTCCGTTTGCCGAAAAAACATCAGCAACAACCTTTGCTAAAGTGTTACTATTATGACGACAATCATAAGCTATAACTACTTTTAAAGGTTGATTTGGAAATGCCTCATGTAAATAATCCGAAAGACCTTGCGTGTTTTTACCAAGTGTATATTTGTTGATTCTGTTGTTTCCAACGCCCATAACACCGCGCATTCCGCCAGTTCCAAATTCGAGATTCTTGTAAAAGCTTTCTTCAAGTTCCTTTGGCGACGTTGTCATTAAATCTTTAACTTCGGCTTGAGTTTCGTCATCAAATGTAGGTGTCAGCCATTCGTTTACAGCATTCAATATATTAGGTGCTATATTCATCATTCGTATGTTTTATATTTATATTAAAATAATAATCAATTTTAAAAGCTTTTTTTAGGAGCTGATTCCTGCTATTCGCTATATTCCCGTTTAACAAAAACTACGGCCAAAAGCCTTGTTTTTTTAAATCGGGAGATGCCGCTGCTATCAGGGCTAGTATATTATGTTAAAAATTAACCTCTCGGGCAACTTTATAACGTGCTTCGTTGCTTTTGGTTCTCAAAATAATCTCACCTAGAAAACCTGCCAAAAATAATTGAGTTCCTAAAATCATAGTTGTTAAAGCAATAAAAAACCATGGATTGCTAGTCACTAAACTATATTTCATTCCGTTATACATATGGTATAGTTTTGAAATGCCAATGTATCCTGCCGATAAAAAACCAATAATGAACATTAAAGAACCCATTGCGCCGAATAGGTGCATAGGTCTTTTTCCGAATCGGGATAAAAACCAAATCGTAATCAAATCCAGAAAGCCGTTTATAAAACGTTCCATTCCAAATTTTGTTTCACCATATTTACGAGCCTGGTGAATAACTACTTTTTCGCCAATTTTATTAAAGCCGGCATTTTTTGCCAAAACCGGAATGTATCGGTGCATTTCACCAGAAACTTCTATGTTTTTTACAACTGTATTTTTATACGCTTTTAATCCGCAATTAAAATCATTCAGTTCAACTCCTGAAGTTTTTCTTGCTGCCCAGTTGAATAATTTTGACGGAAGATTTTTTGCCACAACGGAGTCGTAACGTTTCTTTTTCCATCCGGAAACCAAATCAAATTTTTGAGCCGTAATCATTTCATATAAACCAGGAATCTCATCCGGGCTATCTTGCAAATCGGCATCCATAGTAATAATGACATCGCCTTGTGCTTTTGCAAAACCAGCGTGCAAAGCCTGAGATTTTCCAAAGTTCTTCATGAAACGAATTCCCTTAACATTAGGGTTTTCTTTTGAAAAACTCTCAATAATATTCCAAGAATCATCCGTACTTCCATCATCTACAAAAATGATTTCATAAGAGTAATTGTTAGATTGCATCACTTTAATAATCCACGTGTAGAGTTCTTGTAATGATTCCTCTTCGTTTAGAAGCGGTATAAGTATAGATAAATTCATTTATATTTTTATTCTTGTGTAGTAGTTTTGCTTTTGAAAAATGCAGCCAAAATTAATCCAAAAATTGAGCTTACAACTAAATTTGATGTTGACCCTTTTAATAATCCACTAATTGAGAATTGATCGCCTTCTTTTATTTTTTGGAGAGCTTCATTAATTTTAGCTGCTGGAGCATTCATTTTTTGCATCATTTCAGCCATATATTTTAAAGTCAATTCTTTAATTGTTTCTTTTAGAGATGGGTCAATGAAGTTAAATAATATAATGTTAAATATAACAGTGATTATAAGGGAAATTACTGCATATATGAAATAAGTTGTAAAAGCATCTTTAAAAGAGAAAAATGTATTAATTTCTTTTTTCGTTTTGACAAGTAATACTATCGCTATGCTAATATAAAGTCCAATAGAAATAATACTTATCCACCATGCTGTAAATAGTTTTATATCTGTGCTGTATATAATAGTTGTGATTAAGACAGAAACAATACCGGCTATTATACCATAAGTAATTCCATTCTTTTTTATAACTTCATTAATCATATTTCTATATGTTTTAAAATTAATCCACAAATATAGCAATTCCCAATATAATGAGAGAGAAAAAAAGCTTTTTGAATTTTACTAAAAAAAGTGTGCTAAATGTTTGTTTATTAAAAAAGAATTGTAAATTTGCACACTCAAAAATAATTAAATTTTTAAACAAAAAAGAGTACAGTTTGTTTACACCTTTTTCTAACCATGGAAAAGCTTCAAAATAAAAATGCTCTAAACAATAAATAAAAAGAAAGATGAAAAAAGGAATCCACCCAGAAAATTACAGATTAGTTGCATTTAAAGACATGTCAAATGATGACGTTTTTATCACTAAATCTACTGCAGATACAAAAGAAACAATTGAAGTTGACGGAGTTGAGTATCCAGTTGTTAAAATGGAGATTTCTAGAACATCTCACCCTTTTTACACAGGTAAATCTAAACTTATTGATACTGCAGGACGTATTGATAAATTCAAAACTAAATATGCTAAACACGCTAAATAATAATAGCTGTTTTTATTTATACAAAAGCCTTCCAATCGGAAGGCTTTTTTTATGCCTCTTTATTATCTGATATTAATTTGGTAAACATTGTATTTAATGAAACAAATAAAATATTTGTAACTTTGAACTCGATAACCAAATCAAGATTTTAACAAGTATCAAATTTTTATATTTATGAATTACATTCTTTTTGACGGTCCCGTCCGGAATGCTTTATTGCCTTTTACTTTTACAAGACCAGTTGCTGATATATTAATAGGTATCATGACAATTCGCCAGAAATGGGAAGCACGTTTAGGGTCGACCATAACAACGATTACCGAAGATTACTTGTCTGCCAAATTTCCGATGGTTGAAATGGAAGAAAACGTAATGATAAACGCAGCATATTTGCCAAATGATGTGCTTGCAGATATGGTTTCTGATTTAAAAGAAAACCAAGCGATTTTTAAAGGTGATGATGTAATTGCTTTTTTTACAACAGAAAATCAGGATGAAGTCGATTTCGATTCGTACGAAATTATACAATATAATGACGATTGTTTGACGGTTGAGCATACTTGGGATATTTTCTCTAAGAACGATGCCGCAATTCGCGAAGATTTTAATTTTTTAACAGAAGATAGAAAATCGCAGCCAATTCCAAAGAGTGTAAATGTTATTGCACCCGAAAATATTTTTCTTGAAGAAGGTGCAAAATTAGAGTTTGTGACATTAAACGCTTCAAGCGGACCTATATATATAGGCAAGAATACTGAAATAATGGAAGGAACAGTAATTCGTGGGCCTTTTGCTTTATGTGAAAATGCAGCGGTAAAATTGAACGCCAAGATTTATGGAGCAACAACAGTTGGGCCAGGATCAAGAATTGGTGGAGAAGTTAAGAATTCGGTTCTTTTTGCAAATTCAAACAAAGGACACGATGGATTTTTAGGAGATTCTGTTTTAGGAGAATGGTGTAATATTGGTGCTGATAGTAACAATTCTAATCTGAAAAATAATTACGAAGAAGTTAAATTGTGGAGTTATGAAACAGAAGGTTTTGCAAAAACCGGACTTCAGTTTTGTGGTTTAATGATGGGAGATCATAGTAAGTGCGGGATCAATACGATGTTTAACACTGGAACTGTAGTAGGAGTGAGCGCTAATATTTTTGGTAGTGGTTTTCCGCGCAATTTTGTCCCGAGTTTTTCTTGGGGTGGAGCAGCAGGTTTTACAACTTATGTTACCAAAAAAGCTTTCGAAACTGCAAAATTAGTAATGGGACGCAGAAACATAGATTTTGACGAAACAGAATCTTCAATTTTAGAGCACGTTTTTGAGGAAACTAAAAAATGGAGAAAAGATTAATTAGGTAATTAGTCAATTTGAAAATGAGATAATTTAATAACCCCGATAGATTTTTGAAATCTATCGGGGTTATTTTTTTAGCCACAGATTAGAGGATTAAAAGATTTTTTTGCAAAGACTTGAAAAAAAAATCAGTAAAAATCCCATAATCTGTGGCTAAACATAAAATATAAATCCTTTGTTAGTTTGAAGAAAATATTATTTATCGATTTTAGTAAAATCTCCTTTTAAATTGAATTTTAATTCCAAACCATTGGTTAGCTTAGTTTCGTAGCCAAAAGTTCCTATTTCTATTTTTGTAATTTTTTCTTTGGGGAAATTTGTTTTCACGTAAGAAGCGATTTTTTTTGGAATGATAGAATTTGGGATTTTAGAGTTTTTACCGTCAACTTCTTTCCAGTTTCCTTTTTTATCAAATTCGATTTCAATTTTACTATCATATTGTACTTTATACTCTGTCGATAGGATCTCTTTGTCTTGTAAAATGTAGCTTAGATTTTTTGATCCAAAATGTGTTTTTAGAAAAGTTTGCGCATTTGCAGGCAAAGCTTCTTTTTTAATTACGGTTTTTTGTGCATTGGCAGAAAGTCCAAAAATTAATCCTGCAAGTAGACAAATAGTCAAATTTAATTTGGTTCTCATATTTTACTGATTTTTAAATTCTTACACAAGGTAAGATTAAAATTTTAAAATATGTAGGAATATTGGTGTAAATTATAAAAACTGAAACTTCTGTAATCTAAATAATATTGTCTAATACTCTAATTAATCTATCTTTGCGCTTTCAAAAAAATACTAGCTAAGAAATCTAAAAATCTAAGCGGTCTAAAAATCTAAAAATCTAAATGATTACAGTTAACGATATTTCGGTTCAGTTTGGTGGAACTACATTATTTAGCGATGTTTCTTTTGCTATAAACGAAAATGATAAAATTGCCCTTATGGGTAAAAATGGTGCGGGAAAATCGACACTTTTAAAAATAATTGCCGGTCAAAGTAAACCTTCTACCGGAAGTATTTCGACTCCAAAAGATGCTGTTGTAGCTTATTTGCCTCAGCACTTATTGACAAAAGATGGTTCGACTGTAATGGAAGAAGCTTCTAAAGCTTTTGGTGAAATTTTTAAAATGAAAGCCGAAATTGACGAAATCAACGAACAGCTTACTGTTCGTACAGATTATGAAAGTGATGCTTACATGAAATTAATTGAAAGAGTTTCTGACTTAAGTGAGAAATTTTATGCTATTGAAGAAGTAAACTACGAAGCTGAAGTTGAAAAAATATTAATTGGTTTAGGTTTTGAGCGCGAAGATTTTTCTCGTCAAACTTCTGAATTCTCAGGAGGGTGGAGAATGCGTATTGAATTGGCTAAAATTTTACTTCAAAAACCCGATTTAATTTTACTGGATGAGCCAACCAACCATATGGATATCGAAAGTATTCAATGGTTAGAGGAGTTTTTGATCAATTCAGCAAAAGCAGTTGTAGTAATTTCGCACGATAGAGCGTTTGTAGATAATATTACAAATCGTACTATTGAGGTTACAATGGGAAGAATTTACGATTACAAAGCGAAGTATTCGCATTATTTAGAACTTAGAAAAGATCGTAGAGTTCACCAACAAAAAGCATACGATGAGCAACAAAAAATGATTGCTGATAACAGAGCTTTTATTGATCGTTTTAAAGGAACGTTTTCTAAAACAGATGCGGTTCAATCCCGTGTTAAGATGTTAGAGAAATTAGTTATCGTTCAAGTTGATGAAGTTGATAATTCGGCATTAAAATTAAAATTTCCAGCAGCAGCACGTTCAGGACAATATCCGGTTGTGGTAAAAGATTTATCTAAATCATACGGCGATCATGTTGTTTTTAAAGATGCTAATATTGTGATCGAAAGAGGACAAAAAGTAGCTTTTGTGGGTAAAAATGGTGAAGGTAAATCGACAATGATCAAAGCCATTATGAAAGAAATAGGTATTGATGAAGGAAGTGTTGATATTGGTCACAATTCTCAAATTGGATATTTTGCTCAAAATCAAGCTTCGTTGTTAGATGAAAATGCTACTATTTTTGAAACTATTGATAATATCGCGGTAGGAGATGTTCGTACTCAAATTAAAAATATTTTAGGAGCATTTATGTTTCAGGGTGATGATATTACCAAGAAAGTAAAAGTATTATCCGGAGGAGAAAAAACACGTTTGGCAATGATTAAATTATTGCTGGAGCCAGTAAATTTATTGATTCTGGATGAGCCTTCGAATCACTTAGATATGAAAACCAAAGATATTATTAAAGATGCTTTACGTGATTTTGACGGAACTTTAATCTTAGTTTCTCACGATCGTGATTTCCTTGACGGATTGGCAACTAAAGTTTTTGAGTTTGGTAACAAACGTGTAAAAGAGCATTTTGAAGATGTTGCCGGTTTCTTGGCGCATAAAAAAATGGATTCTATGAGAGAGATCGAAAAGTAATTTTTTACTTCAAATATATAAGGCATAAGAATTTCTTATGCCTTTTTTTATGTTTTAAAGTTATGATTGTTTTAGAACGCTTTTCTTTTTAAAGTATAAAGCAATATAAGCTGCAATTGAACAGACCAGACCTATAATAATCATATTCCAGATTGGTTTAGTAGTTTGCGAAAAATTTCCGTTTTCTATAATTAATATTCTAAAAGCTTTTAGGAAATGAGTTAACGGAATCACATTGGCAATTGCTTGAACCGCTTGTGGCATCTGACTTAAAGGCCATGTAAATCCGCTTAATATAAAACTAGGAGTCGCGATAACCATCAAAATTTCGGTTGCTTTTAATTGATTTGGAACAACAATACTCACTAAAATTCCGATGAAAGAGACAGAGAGTACAAATATTCCCGCAATAAAAGTAAGAGGAAGTAAATTTTCGTAAAAAGGAAGTCTGAACCAAAAAGTAAAAAGCCAATAAATAAGCCAAACGCCAAAACTCATAATCAAATAAGGAACGATTTTTACCATTAAAAGTTTTAGAATAGATGGGCATCTTTTTACTAAATCTTTAAAAGTTCCGTTTTCGAATTCAGAGGCAAACGAAAGTGCTAAACCCAATAGAAGAACCTGTTGTAAAACTGTTGCCAAAACACCCGGCCAAAGAAAGTACATGTAGTTAGTGCTTCGGTTGTATTTTTTTATAAAAGTTGTTTTAAAAGGCTCATATTGAGACATGAGTAAATTTTCGGGAACACCTTGTTTTCTTAAAGTTTCAATTTGTACACCAGCTTTTAATGTTCCAAGACAGACTTGTATTGCGGTTGAGGCATAATTTGCGGTTAAAACATTAGAGGTGTTTACAATAGTTGTTATCTCAGGATATTTTTTTGTTAAGGTCATTTTTTCAAAACCCTTTGGAATGATAACAACACAAGTAGCTTCTTTTTCGATAGCGATTTGCGAGAGATTGTTTTGGTCGTATAGAATCGAAGCAATATGAAGAACTTCGTTATCCTCAAACATTTGAATGGCTTTTGAGCTCATTTCAGATCGATCCTGATCTACAATAATAATTGGTAAATCTGTTACTTTTCCTTTACCATATACGTAGCCTAATAAAACGCCATAGAGTATTGGTGCTCCAATAAAAAGCAATCGGAGGACTTTGTTGCTCCAGAATAATTTGAATTCTCTTTTAAGTAATGAAAAAAAATCTTGCATAATTAAAGAGATAAAGTAACAGTTGTTTTTGTAATCAGATCTTTAGTTTCGTTGTTGCCGGTTGGTGTAATTTTAATTTCAAATAAACTTTCCTGCATTTCATAATCCGGATAAGCTGTTGCTATGTTTCCATAAGCGCCCAATTGTTTTATTGTAGTAATAGTTCCTTTTACATCTTCTTTTTTATATGGAACATGAACTATAACTTCTTGGCCTTTTTTAAATTTGCCTAATTGCTTTTCCGGTATTGTAAAACGGAAATAGGCGCTGTTGGCAATATAGCCGTTAAACAATGTATAACCGGGCAAAGCCAGTTCGCCAATGTTTAAAGTAATAGTTTCAATGCTCATTTCTTGTGGAGCAATAATATATCGTTCCTTATCTGCAGTTTCCACTTCCTGCAAAGCTCCAAGAGCTCTGTCTTGTTGTCCTAAAGCCATTGTTTGTTGTTCGATTCGAGCTCCTTTTTTAGCATCGTCAAGTTCAGCAATAACAGCATTATATTGTGCTTGCGCGCCTTGATATTTGGCAAAAGTTTCGTCGTAAGTTTGTTGAGATATTAAAGAATCTTTGAGCATATTAGTCAAACGTTTAATTGATTTTTGAGCAAATTCATATTGTTCTTTCAATCCCATTTTTTTGGCTTCCAGTTGTTTAATCTGGTTTTCGGTCGCGCCTTTTACAGCCATTTTATATTGTGCTTTTGCTGATATTACGGCACCTTCAGCTTGACTTTTTTTAGCATCAACCTCTGGAATATCAAGAATTGCAAGAGTATCTCCTTTTTGAACGATGTCTCCTTCTTTTACAAATATTTTTAAAATTTTGCCAGGAATTTTACTCACAACGGCAATTTGTTCTTTTTCTATTTTTCCCTGAATCAAATCGTCTTTTTTGGGTTTTTCACATCCAATAAAAAAGAGAAGTATAGTGATGGTGATTATTGCTTTTTTCATAAATAGAAATTTTTATTTGGACAGTTTATTAGATAAATCACCAGTGGTAATTATGGTTTCGATTGCAGCCAATCGTTGTTCGATTAAAGTAGTGGTTTTATTAACAGATGCTTTATAAGAATCGCTTTCGGCTTCAAGACGTTCAGATATATTGATAAGACCTTCTTTGTATTGTTTTATCGCGAGATTCAAATTATTGTTGGCTACTTTTTCCTGTTGTTGTGTAATGTCAATTTTTTGAGTTAAAACACTATAATCAACCAGATTTTTTTCTAAAAGCAATTCGAGTTTTTCTTTGGTGTCGTCAATTTGGTTTTGCACTTGTTCGATATTTATTTTGGCTTCATGAACTTTGTGTTTTCTCTCAAAACCCGAAAAAACTTCCCATTTCATGGCGGCGCCCACGACCCAATTGTTACTTATAGTTGCTTCATTTAATCCTAAATATAAAGCCTGATTAATACCCGTAATTATTGGTGTTGTTGCATTGGCATTAAATAAGCTTGAATAAGAAACACCTCCAAATGCTCCCAAAGTGGGTAAGTAAGTACCTTTTTCTTTTTTTAATAAATATTCGTATGCAGTTTTAAAAGATTCTAAAGCTTTTATTTCTTGTTTGTTTTGAGTGCTTAATTTTTTATCAGTAATTAAATACGGAGTCAACTCGTAATGAACATTTTCTATTTCAGAAATAGAATAACCGGTTAAGTATTGTATTTTTTTATATACTAATTTTCTTTTTCCGTCCAATTCAATTTTTTTCGAAGCTAATTCTAGTGAAGCTAATTTAATTTTATCTCTATCGTACGGAATTGCAAGTCCTTGTTCTATTGCTCT
>Ga0302173_10001171_pt1 | contig 13290 bp, 6 predicted proteins | sample I_Fen_N3_1_FD_198785 | JGI IMG/M metagenome (GOLD analysis project Ga0302173, IMG submission 198785) | Peat permafrost microbial communities from Stordalen Mire near Abisko, Sweden - I_Fen_N3_1 | ecosystem: Environmental > Terrestrial > Soil > Wetlands > Permafrost | place: Sweden: Abisko... | reverse complement strand
TTGAAACTGTCCAGCTTTTTGAATGCTTTCAGAAAACTATCCTGCGTCAGTTCCTCAGCATCTTCATTGGTCAGTACTATACGAACAATCAAGGAGTAGATAGAGTTGCTGTATGAGTTGACGAAATACGAAAATAAATTCGTTTCGCCGGCAAGTATGCGCTCTATGTAGTTTATCTCGTCCTGATTATTCATATATATTGTATAAGACGCAAACAGTCGGTTTTGGTTACACTTTTTTAAAGAAGAAATAAAAACGGGGGAGATGTGTAACCATTTTCGGGTTGCTGCGTCAAAACAGTACAAAGAACGAAATTATTTATTTAAAAACAAAAAATTATGATGGACTTTATTTCTATTCCTTTGGTTGTTGGAATGATAACCCTTGGTATTTACAAATTGTTTGATTTATTCGTACGCAAGAAAGAACGTTTGGCGATTATTGAGAAGATTGGCGATAAGTTTGACTCTTCGATGATTGAAAACAAGTTTTCTTTTCCTTTTAATTTTAAATTTGAAAATGTAGGAACTTTTGGTACACTGAAAGTTGCATGTTTGTTGCTTGGTATCGGATTAGGATTACTTATTGGGTATTTTATTTGCTATTTCACCTTGGTGAACTTTGCCTCAGGAGAATATCGCATTCTTCAGATTTCTGGAGTTATTTATGCTGCTTCAATGTTATTATTTGGAGGCTTAGGATTATTGATTGCCTTTTTTATAGAAATGAAATACAGAAAAGATAAAAAAGAAGACTAAAACAATTATCTTCACCCATTAACACCAAAAATACTTCAGACTAATCCAATTGTTATGAACAAAACATTTATCACACTCATCATTCTTTCTCTCTTTTACTCGCTAAACTTACGAAGCGAAGTGACCATCACCGGAAAAATCACCGGAAAAAATCCTACAGAGGTTAAGTATACTGTTCCTATTAATGGGGTATGCTACTGGGGTTTCAGTGAATCGGTAAAGTCAGACTCAGTGGGAAACTTTCAAATAAAAATGAAAGCGGATAAACCGGCTTTTGTATCAATCAGTGTTTCAGGTGAAGATCTTAATAAGATAGTGATAGAGCCTGGTGTTAAGTACAAAGTGGCTATTGACATGGCGAATAAAGCCAATAAACTGACAGTGCTGAGTCCCAACGAAAAAGGACAAGAGTTCTACCGGAGTTTGCCTAATCCCTCTTTTGTTTCGATGGATGCCAGAAAACTGAACAAAGACACCACCGTACTGCTTTTAAAGACCAAGATTGCCACGCTTAAAGAGGCGGAACTTTCGCCGCTGAAAAAGCTGCTTGCTTCCAACGAAATAACTCCGGCATTCTACAAACTGGTGGAAGCCGACCGGAATTGCTATTTCTCAGCCGTGTTGGGCTATACATTATTAATGCGGTTCGATCGATTTTATATTGATCATCCGGCCAATTATCCTGCGGATATGAATCAGCTGATAAATAGTATTTATGCTGATTATCCCGCCAATAATAAACAGTTGGACAATTCAACGTTTTGGTATGACTATGCCAAAAGCTATTTAGATGTCAAAGAATATGTGAATAAAGATTTCAACTCGCAGGAAATTAGAGCTATTGCCAAAAAGGGTTTTATCAATACGCACATTTTTGCCGAAGCACAAAAACGATTGACAGAACCAAACCTGGAATACTTCAAAGCTGCCCATATACACTTCACGGCTATTCAGAAAAGATACGAGAAGGAATTAATTAGCCTGTTCGATCAGTTTAAGAAAGATTATCCACGCAGTCCCTTCACAAAGTACCTGGAACCGCAGATAACTCCAATCGTTGAGTTTCATAAAAAGGCGGAATTGCCGGCAAATCCTGAAATAAAAGTTGTTGATAATTATCAGAAGTTCAATTCGCTTAATGAAGCTGTTGCACAATTCAAAGGGAAAAAATTGTTTGTGGATGTTTGGGCAACATGGTGCGGTCCATGTAAAGAGGAATTTCAGTATAAAGACAAGCTTCAGGCTCTTTTAAAGAAAAACAATATTCAGGTTCTTTACATCTCCATCGATAAAGTTGATCAGGAAAAACAATGGAAAGACATGATTTCCTTTTATAATCTGGAAGGTTATCATATCCGTACCAATGAAAAACTCTACGCTGATTTAATTAAACTCTACAATCAAAATGGTATGATAGCCATTCCGTGGTATCTGCTAATTGATGAAAATGGAAATATTGTCAAGGAACATGCATCCCGTCCATCTGAGATAGATAAATTGGAGGAGGAGATAATGAATAAATAAGTAAGATTTCACAATCAATACTTTACAATAGAATGAGCTGTTTGAAGAATTTCAGACAGCTCATTTCTTATTTCAATATCTCAGTAAATGCAACTCAATAAAAAAGCTGCTCCAAGAATTTGAAGCAGCTTTTCGTTATATTATTTGATTGTCAAATGAATGTTTTAATCTTTCACCACTTTCTTTTCTATAGTTCCGTCTTTTGTAGTTATTCTTACAATGTAAATACCTTTTGGCAAAGCACTCACCGAAACTAACTCATCATTTGTAATCTTTTTATTTATAAGTTGCCGGCCACTTAAATCACTCAATGTAAAGATAGCTACTCCATCCAAATTTTTAATTTGCAACTCATTAATTGCTGGATTTGGATAAAGAGTAATAGAATTTATTTTCTCGTCAGATAATCCGGTAGTTGTCGTTACAAATGTCAAATCATCACCATAAACAGTTCCCACACTATTGGTAGCATATGCTCTGAAATGATAAATGATACCCGGTGTTAAGCCTGTAATAGTCGTAGAGAATATTCCTGCACCAGTACCATCAGTGGTTATGTTGTCTGCCGTAGTTGGATTGACTGTCCTACCCCAACAAATCCCGCGATAAGTAACGGCTGATGAGCCTTGACTTGTAACGTTACCTCCTAATATTGCGCTTGTTGTATTGATACTTACGGCAGCCGTAGTTGTTACCGCAGGCAATGTGCCTAGAGTAGAAAAAGTCTTGTCAGAGCCATAAGATGTTCCAGAATTATTCGTTGCATAAGCTCTGTAATGATAGGTAACACCTGAACTTAGCCCTGCAATCGAACTTGGGAACACTCCAAAACCTGTACCATCAGTGGTTTTGTTATCAGCGATGGTTGGATTAGCACTTGTACTCCAACAAACACCGCTAGCTATAATTGAAGATGTTCCAAAACTTGTGATGTTTCCACCTGATATTGCTGTGGTTTTAGTTATAGAACTTGCTTCTGTAGTAGTAATAGTTGGAGGGGTTCCTACAGTGATAAATGTCAAATCTGAACCATAGGCTGTCCCCACATCACTTGTAGCATAAGCCCTGACATGATACATCTGACCTGGCGAAAGATTGCTAATATCGCTTGTAAAGGCTCCTAAACCTGCTCCATCAATAGTTTTTGAACCTGCAATTGTTGGAAAAGCATCAAAACTCCAACATATTCCGCGAGCTGTAACCGTTGAAGTGCCTTCGGATGTGACATTACCTCCTGCTACGGCAGTTGTAGCTGTTATTGAACTAGCAACTTCTGTGTCAACAATGGCAGGGAAGCCTTCCACTATTTTTGGAACATCTTTCCACTGGTCTGCAGCTAAGTAATCAGCTTTTGAACCTACAGGAACGTACAAAGTCCATTTGGTATTATTCATACCACCAAATACAAAAGGATTAGCAAAACTAAGAGGAATAGCTCTGGCTGACGAGACAGATATTAAATTCCAGCAATCTACAAAAGCCCCGGATCCTATCGATGAAACTGAACTCCCAATAACAACACTTGTAAGACTTGTGCTGCCACTGAATGCATAATTTCGAATTGAAGTAACCGTATTGGGAATTGTGTAATTCCCTTTTTTCCCTGCCGGGGATATAATTAATGCTGATTGATTTTTATTAAAAAGACAACCATTCAATGTTGAGAAATTCGCATTGGTAGGATCAACGACAAATTCTGTCAAACTTCGGCAATTACCAAAAGCATTTTCTACAATGGTTGTTAAGGAAGCTGGAATACTTACACTAGTAACTGAACTATATTGAAAAGCTTTATCACCGATTGTGCTTACAGTAACAGGTATAGCATAAGTAGTAGTATTGGCGTTTTTTGGAAATAGAATTAATGTGGTTTTATCCTTGTTAAATAACACACCATTAACAGAAGAAAAATTCTGATTATTTGAGTCAACAATATATTCTTTCACGGCCCACTGATTTCCAAAACTTTCACCTCCAATAGTGCTTAATGATGCTGGTAGTGTTACAGTCGTAAGTTTAGAACACATAAATAAGGCAGCATTTCCAACGTTTGTAACCGAAGTGCCAAGTATTAAGTTGTTAATATTAGAGCATCCCCAAAAAGACGAGGATCCTATCGAAGTTACAGAATTAGGTATTATGATGTTAGTCAAACCTGTACAGTTTTGAAAAGCAGTACTACCTATTGAAGTTATTGAATTAGGCAGGGTTATACTCTTTAAGTGAGTTTTTCCTGTTCCATCAGTAAAACAGAAAGAATACGTTGGCATCTCATTAGCAGGAAAATTAGTATTAGAGCTAACTGTGCCATCAACTCCACTATAGGACGTAATACTCACGTTACTAATATCTAAAGTTTCAAGATTGACGAGTTCGTCACGTAAAAATTTCACATCTCTGGCATCAATGGTTCCGGTTAGCGTCAGATTAGTTATCGATGTTTTGTCTCCGGTAGCAATCAACGTATTTAATGTTCCTGCTGTAGGAACATTAATAGTAGTTGTTGGATCTGCAATGGTGGTAGTCAGGGTTAAATCCTCGCCATACGATGTACCTACAGCACTGGTAGCATAAGCCCGGATGTGATAGGTCGTATTAGATTTTAATCCTGTAATAGAACTTATATATTTGTCTGAACCACTTCCAAGAGAGTTGGCATTTGCCAATATCGGATTAGCATTGAGACTCCAACAAACACCCCGGGCAATGATTGGCGATGTGCCTGCACTTGTTACTTCGCCTCCGGCAGTAGCAGTAGTTGTTGTTATAAAGCTAGCCGCGGTCGTTGTAACTGTTGGCAATGTTCCTAAAGCTTCAAATGTCAAATCAGCGCCATACGATGTTCCAACAGCACTGGTGGCATAAGCCCGAATATGATAAGTAACACCCGAAGTTAAACCGGTAATAGCGCTTGCAAAAATACCCGTACCATCTGCATCAGTAGTTTTAGTATCCGAAATGGTGGGATTAGCTGATGTACTCCAACAAACACCACGAGCTGTAACCGGAGATGTTCCGGCACTTGTTACTTCACCACCAGCAGTGGCTGTTATTTTGGTTATTGCACTTGCTACTGTAGTCACAACCTTCGGTTCAGTGCCTAATGTTTTAAATGTCAGATCAGCACCATAGGAAGTACCAACAGCACTGGTGGCATAAGCCCGAATATGATAAGTAATAGCTGAAGTTAAACCGGTAATAGCGCTTGTAAAAGTACCCGCACCATCTGCATCAGTCGTTTTAGCATCCGCAATGGTGGGATTAGCTGATGTACTCCAACAAACACCACGAGCTGTAACCGGAGATGTTCCGGCACTGGTTACTTCACCACCGGCAGTGGCAGTAGTTTTTGTGATTGCAGTTGCTATTGTTGTTGTAACTGTTGGCAATGTTCCTAATGTTGTAAATGTCATATCATCACCGTAGGATGTACCCTCACTATTTGTAGCATATGCTCTGATATGGTAAGTGAGACCAGAAGTTAGCCCAACTAAAGAACTTGTAAAAATACCCGTACCCGTTCCATCGGAGGTTGCATTATCTGTTATAGTCGGATTTGAATTTACACTCCAGCAAACCCCTCGAGCTAATACAGTTGAAGAACCTTGATCTGTAATGTTTCCACCGGTTGTGGCAGTAGTTTTGGTTATAGAAGTCGCCGCGGTAGTAGTTACAACACTCAAACTTGGAGCATCAGAAACTGAAAGAATTTTGGAATGTGCGACACAAAAATAACTTAAGCATAAAAAGAGTAGAATTTGTTTTTTCATTGACTAGAATTTATAGATTTACACTTAAAAGCGTAAAAATATGCAATATATTTTAATTGTCAAAACAAACGATAAAGATTATGCTATTAAATAAAAAATGAACTTTCTGATACTTTGGAAAGCCCTGTTCACAAGGATATGTCCTTGATTAAATGAGTAAAGAATGGCAGGGGTTGGTGGGAAATGAATTAAGTACAAGGAGCCCTCCGCATTTGACTTTCAGGTATCTAACGTACATATTTAATCGAGAAGTCCCCATAATCAACAATTACCACGACATCATATAACTCCACCCTTTAAGATTTTCACTCAATATCATACAAGTTTGGTGTGAGTTCTTTTCCGTCAATAAATATTCAGTTTTTCATCACATCGTGCTTAACAGGAGGTAGATTTTTGCATCTTTCAGGGTGTAAAAAATGCCTTGTCCTAAAAATTCATTCATTTAATTTTTAAAATCGTTGGAATACAACAAATTAAAAATTGGCTTGTCCTAAAATATTTAATCATAATTTTTGGGACATTGTAACAATTGTACTAATTTGTGCTCGTAAAATAAACACAACTTAACGTAGTTTGAGTTAAATGTCTTGTAGTGTAAATTTGTTCTAATAAATATGAGCCTTTTATCCATGAAGTATTTTATCTGTTCTCGTTCTTTTTTATCTCCCCATTGCGTGTATTCAATACATCGGAAGTACGATGGAGCTAATGCTACAAGCATTGCTACCGATACCAGCTGCTATAGTCGCCCTTCCACTAGGAATCGACTGGAAACTGTATGGAACTGTCCCGAAACCTCGTGCAATTTTCCCGATTCCATACAGAATAGACATTCTTCAACGCGGAATAAAACCAATTCCTTGTGGAACATTCTTTCTTATGATTGGAATACAGTCAATTCCACAAGGAATACTAACCATACCATATACTATAGTACTTATTCCAATTACTATCGGCAGTATTCTAATTGGAGCAGACCGGATTTTAATTGGAACAGGCAGTATACAACGTGGAACGGAAACTATTACACGTGGTATTGCTCCTATAACAGAAAGTATAGGATACCTAACAGCAATTATACCTATAATCAATTCAATATTTTCAATTTCTCCTGCTCAAACCTCAATCAATTAACTCGTTAAACAGAAAAATTAAATTTTTATGAAAAGAATTAAAGTATTATTAGACTTTATTAAATTAGCGGTAGCCGAAAAGATTGTGTTTTATCGCAATGTGGTTACCAAATTATCAAACAATACAACGTTTCCTGATCCGGATGTTTCGCTCGACGAAGCCAGAACAGCGGTAGATACGCTGGAAACATCCTATATAGCATCAAGAGACGGAAGTCATACCGCCACAGCACAGTTACATGCCAACGAGGATGCCGCCGACGAAATATTCAGAGTACTGGCTGCCTATGTGGACAGAGTGTCGGTGGGCGACGAAACGAAAATACTCAGTGCCGGATTTCATGCTTCCAAGCAACCGCTGCCTATCCAGAAAGCAACACTTACAGTACTGGACGGAGCTAACTCGGGGAATGTGAAACTGGTAGCCAAGGCTGTAGAAAAAGCAGGTTCGTATATCTGGCAAATGGCTAAAGGTGCTTTGCCTGCCGACGAATCAGGCTGGACTACACTGGGTTATACCACACAATCCAATAACGAAGCAACGGGACTGGATGTGGCAACCAAGTATCATTTTCGGGTGGCGGCAGTAACCCCCGATGGAACTACCGACTTTAGTGCACCGGTACTGAAGGTGGTAGTATAAATATAAAAATGAGCAGGAGAAATTGAATTTATAAGTAGTTACGAGTATTTAGTTACGAGTTACAAGTCTTATTCATTGATAATTGAATAACCAATAGTAGCGCCAAAGGCAAATATCGCGAAGCTAATATCGCAGCAGGCATAATATCATGAAATAAATATCACAAAGTAAATATCTAAGATTTATGAAAAAACTCACATTCACTCTCTTTCTTTGCTGTTTAGGAGGATTAGGATTGGTGCTTGCGCAAAGCTCACACCGGCTTACCACCAACCGCAATGCCTACCGGGCAGCCGACCAACTGGTGAAACAACAGGTTGAATTTAAAGATCCCGGTAGTACGGGCAAGGATTTGTACTGGGACTTCAGTGCGCTGCAGCCCATCAACGAAAACTATACGCTCAACTACTTTATCCCCGATTCGGCTAGGATGACACGCCTGTGCGGACAAGAGCATAACACGCGTTATTATTTCCGTCAGCAGCAGGATAGTCTACAAGCCGTGGGATACGAAAACGCTACTACCTACATGCAATACACTGTGCCTGAACTGCGGATGCGTTTCCCGTTCTCGTACGGCGATACGCTGTTCAGCTACTTTACGGGTAAGGGAGAGTATTGCCATCGGATATCGTTGGCTGTAAAGGGATACACCCGCGTACAAGCCGATGCGGTGGGCGACCTGAAACTTCCGAACTTTGAAACCGTAAAGAAAGCACTACGAGTACGCACACTTCGCCATTATACCGAAACCGGGAAAGACAGTGTGGAAATGACCCTGGATACCTACTCCTGGTATGCATCGGGCATTCGGTATCCTGTATTCGAAAGCGTAAAAACCACCCTGAGCCGAAAGGCCGACACCAAAGACAGCAATGGTGAAAGTATGAAAGATACCACAGTATTTTCTACGTCATTTTATTATCCTCCCGAACTGCAAACATCGCAGGTTCAAACCGACTCTATACCTACTGAAAAGGAAACCACTGTAACAGGAGCCGCTGCCGTATTTACCGAAGCGAGACTGATGCCCAACCCTGTGGTGGATAATCTGTATATCAACTATAAACTGGTGCGTGATGCCAAGGTGTGGTTTACGGTACACAGCAATATAGGAATACCCCTGTGCCAGACCAGCCCCGAAAATCTGGACGAAGGAGTTCACAGCACCACCGTGCGCATGAAAGGGCTGATACCCGGCATATACTCACTGTATGTGCATGTGGATGATATGGTGATGCGACTCAATGTGATTAAACAGTAGAAATGTACGATTGTTGATGTACGATTTCAGATTGTAGATTACAATTTACGATGATTGGATTTCCAAGAACATAACAATACAGTTAAAATTCAATTTTAGACATAATAAATAGAAAATAATGAAACGAATAACAATTATAATATTTATACAAGCTTGTTGTTTTCTCTTACAAGCGCAGACAGATTGGAATAAACCGGTGCAGGTTTTCACTCCCAATGCAGCAAGCTTAGGTACTTATGGACAAGTGCCTGTCAATTATTTCAATGGATTAGCGCAAACATCCATTCCTCTTACCACATTTAAGGTGAATGGATATGAATTACCGATTACCTTATCGTATTATGCCGGAGGAAATAAGCCTGACTCGCATCCGGGTTGGGTAGGGTTAGGATGGAATTTATTTGCAGGCGGCTCTATCAATCGGATTGTCAATGGAATAAAAGATGAAACAACAATGGATGAAGTGGATTACTTATATCCTGCGCAGCTGAACTGGAGTAATTTTCCGGGCTATTATTATCGAATGGATAGCCTGAACAGAGCGGATTGGAGTAGTAGAAATTACTTGAAGTATTTACTGCTTGAAAGAGTAACGAATGGTATATTGTTAAAAAAAAGGGTGTATGTACTCGACACCGAGCCGGATGAATTTCAGGTAAGTGTAGGTGATATCAGCGCCTCTTTCTTTTTAGCGAGCAACCATACTGTCAAAATTAAATCGAAATCAAATAGCAATTTTAAAATTGATATAAACTTAGGCTCATTCCCAGATGCCGGACCAGATTGTTATGCTCTAATTAGAACTTCACAGGATTATCTTCCAGCTAAGTGTTTTACCTATATCAAAGAAATTATTCTGACGAATAACGATGGTATAAAGTACTATTTTGGGGGAGATCAGAGTGCTATTGAGTTTTCATTTGCAAGAAATGAAAGAGATCTTCTTGCGACTGCAAATACATGGCATTTGAAAAAGATTGTAATACCCAACGGAGAAACGATTGTATTGGATTATGAAAAGGATGGAGTCCCAATCATTGAACACAACAATCGTTATACTAATTTTAGTCTTGAGAATTACAAGCCGAGTGCAGATAGTTCCGATGTGGCATTTGGGCATCGAGGCTATACCTTAATTCAGCCTTCGTACTTAAAATCAATACAGAGTGTTAACACCGGTAGAATGATGACTTTTAAACGAAGGAAATCGATTGAACTTGATTACAAGATAGACCAATACAATTTCAATCATGTATTTTGTAATGATCCACAATCGAAACTTTATGCATTTAATGAAGTGCTTACAAGTGCTAATAGTAACTATTATATGCAGTTGGATTCGATTATTGATACGAATAAAAAAATTGCGTTGAATTATACCAGTTCATCAGATACAAGATTAAAATTGGATAACATCGTTTTTAGTGATAGCAAAAATTCCCGGATAAATGGATACCTGTTTGACTATAACTCTACTGATTTGCCGGACTATAATTCCAAAATGACAGATAATTGGGGTTATTATAATAATAAGTATTACGGTGCAACACCTTATGCCAACTTATATGAATTCAGGACAGCAGATTCCACGTATATGAAAGCTGAGATGCTAACTAAAATAACCTACCCTACGGGAGGTACTACCGAATTTGTGTATGAACCGCATGATTATTCAAGAGTAGCCATACAATATCCATTTGCGCTTCAGGATAATTATAATAATAATAATACGCTTATGAGTGGAGGGCTTCGTATAAAGAAAATGATTAATCGTGACACGAACAATCATACCACTATTCGTGAGTTTGAATATAAAAGCGATGATGGAAAGTCTTCCGGCATATTATCGGGTATTCCAATATACACTGCCGCAGGAACAACAGTTTTTGATTTTGGATATAATATAACTTATAAGTTATGTACATTTAATGGTGATTATTATGTTTATTATCGTTTTGGCAATGAACAATTTCAAAACCAGTTATCTTGCACAAATGGAAACCATGTTACCTATAGCCGGGTTACGGAAAAATTATCTGATGGGAGTAAAACAATCTATAATTATACGAACCATGATAAATTCCCGGATCATGAGGCTGACCTTACAGCAGATAATATTATGATGCCGAATTCATTACCATGTAATAAATTCAATTCATACGAATTAGAAAGAGGATTATTGGAGACTGTAGAATATTATAAAAATACTGTGCCTGTAAAAAAAGAAGTATATACTTATAATTCAAATCCAAACCGATACAATGATTTTGTAAAATCAATAAATATATATGGTTTCTCCGATATCATTCGCGCAGTTCCTTTAAAAACATTCACGTTCGCTCCTTATTTACAATCAAAAACTGAAACTACTTATGACATAAGCGGGAATAATCCGGTAAGTAGTACTACCAATTACAGATACAATGATTATAGGTTACCTTATTTCCAAAGCCAATCGGGAAGTCGATCGGCTGCCGATAGCGTTGCTGTTGTTACTAAATATCCTTTTGATAATAATGGCTCACCTTACAGCACCATGACCCAGAAATTCATGCTGAATTATCCGGTTGAAACAATAAAATACAATGGGAATTCTATTATCGAAGGAAAATTAACAACTTATAAACAAGTAACCATTGCCAATGATACATTGTATGTACCTGACAAAGCATTTTCTACAGAAATAACAACACCCCTTACATCCTTTTCTTATTTCAACGGGACAACAACGGATAGTCATTATGGATTATTCCCGGATATGGAATTAGTCAAGTATGGACCGAAAGGAAATATCTATGAAATAAAAGACAGGAAAGGGATTAGTACAACGTACCTGTGGGGATATAGCTACCAAAACCCCATAGCTGAAATTAAGAATGCAACTTATCCGCAAATTGAAGCGGAATTAGGAAGTAGCTACATATCTAATTTGGCTAATAATCCAAATCCTTCAGTAAGCGATTTAACCAATCTCAATTCGCTTCGGACTTCTTCCAATTTGCCCGGTATTGAGGTTTCCACATTTACATACAAACCTTTTGTGGGTATGATTTCTAAAATAGATCCGCGTGGGGTAAGTGTTAATTATGTCTACGACGCGTTTGGGCGGCTTATTTTGAATCAGGATGATAATAACAAAATATTGGCACGCTACGACTATTCATACCACGATAACGGACCCGGCTATGCTTTATCGGTAAGCTTAAAACCTGCACCCTTCTATGTGCAGGATGTTACAGATTCGGTACCCATAAGCGTAAAGGGAGCATCAGGCAATTATTCTTACAATTGGGCATTGCTCGATGGTACTACGGTATTGACTACAAGCAATAGCAAAAACTTTAATATTTCTTGCAGTCAGGCTGGGAAACTAACCGTAACATGCACCGTAACCGACAATGTATCGGGCAGAAAAATTGAGAAGAAAAAAACAATCACTTGTTACTCCAAACCATCGTTAACTGTCAAACCCGATACTACCTTCTACATGATTAATACAGCAGGTAATGCCACAGCATCAGCCACAGGAGGATCCGGTGATTTTACTTATGATTGGGCATTTGCAGATGATTCGGGTTATTCCTATGGTACAGGGAATCTGTTCAATTTTACCAGTTCACATGGTGGCGATAAGGCTCTTGTATGTACAGTAACTGATAACCTAACCAAACAAACTAAAAATGTTACGATGCTTATACCTTTTTATACATCCCCCACAGCAACTATCAGTACAGGAGGAACAGATTGGTATATGCTGAATAGTAGTGGCACAGCTTCTGTAAGTGTTGGAGGATTTGGTTCGGGAGAATATACATATGTTTGGAAATTAAAGAACAAAAGTGGCACTGTATTGCAAAACGGTACAAATGCATCGACATTCAACTACTCATGTTCACAATCAGATACTTTGACGATTGAATGTACAGTAACAGATAACCGAACCACTAAAACGGTTACTAATACAAAGAAAATAACAGTTTACACTGAGCCTACTGCAACAATTAGTACAGGAGGGACAAGTTGGTATATGATAAACGGTAGCGGCACAGCCTCGGTGAGTGTTGGGGGATTTGGTTCGGGAGAATATACATATGTCTGGAAATTAAAGAACAGAAATGGAACTGTATTGCAAAACGGTACAAATGCATCGACATTCAACTACTCATGTTCACAATCAGATACTTTGACGATTGAA
>Ga0302173_10001169_pt1 | contig 13296 bp, 8 predicted proteins | sample I_Fen_N3_1_FD_198785 | JGI IMG/M metagenome (GOLD analysis project Ga0302173, IMG submission 198785) | Peat permafrost microbial communities from Stordalen Mire near Abisko, Sweden - I_Fen_N3_1 | ecosystem: Environmental > Terrestrial > Soil > Wetlands > Permafrost | place: Sweden: Abisko... | reverse complement strand
CTGTTACACATAATTCTTTAACTTTATCTAACGTCTTAGGAAACACTATCACTTCAATTGTTCCTGTTAAATCTTCAAGCTTTAAAAATGCCATTATTGTGTTATTTCTAGTTACCTTTTGATTAACGCCTGAAAGTATTCCCCCTAAGATCACTCTATCATTATCTTGCAAAGTATCTTCTTTATTAAATATAGCCACTTCAGCTAACTCAGGTTCTAATGTATCATCAAGAGTCTCCTTGACCAAAAATATTTTGGATATTTCATTTGTAGTTTGCATTTTTAAGGTTAGAGCATAATCATCTAACGGATGCCCTGTAATATAAAGTCCAGTCATTTCTTTTTCCATAGCTAACAAATTTCTTTTATTAAATTCTTGTATGCTAGGATATTTAACTTCTGGATTTTTTAATTCGTCACTTGCAAATAAACTTATTTGTCCATCAATATTTCTTTTCTTATCACTGGAGATATTATCAATCATTTTTTCATGAACTGCTAACATTTTTGATCTGAATATATTAAAATTATCTAGAGCTCCTGCCTTTATCAAACATTCAACTGCACGCTTATTAATTGTTGAGGTCTCCATTTTATTAATAAAGTCTACTAAAGATTCAAATTCTCCCTTTTCTCTTCGCATCTTTACTATACTCTCTACAACACTTGCGCCTACATTTTTAATTGCTGCTAAACCAAATATAATTTTATCACCTTTAACTGTAAATCTTGAGAAGCTTTCATTTATATTAGGTGGCAATACTTGTATTCCTAATTCTTCTGCTATTCCAATGTAATAGGCTACCTTTTCATTTATTCCCATAATTGAATTTAGCATAGCTGCGATCATTTCCACAGGATAATATTTCATAATATATGCTGTTTGATACCCTACAACTGCATAGGCTGCTGCATGCGATTTATTAAATGCATACGATGCAAAATCCATCATGGAATCAAAAATCTTATTTGCTGCGTCTTCAGTAATTCCATTTCTTACACACCCTGGAACTATTACTTCTTCATTTTCAACAATACCATGAATGAAATTCTTTCTTTCTTCTTCCATAACTTTATGCTTTTTCTTAGACATGGCTCTTCTAACCATATCACTTCTTCCCATGGAATATCCCGCTAAGTCCCTAACTGCTTGCATTACTTGTTCTTGATATACTAAACATCCATATGTTACTTTTAATATTGGTTCTAATTCTTTAGTTAAATAAGTAACCTTTTCTGGACTCTTTTTTCCATCTATGTACCTTGGAATTTCAGCCATAGGACCTGGTCTATATAATGATATTCCTGCAATTATATCTTCTATGGAATCTGGTTTTAATTCCTTCATAAAAGATGTCATCCCTGGTGATTCCAATTGGAATACTCCAGCAGTCTTCCCTTCACCAATCATTTTATATACTTCTTTATCATCAAAATCTATCTTATCAAGGTCTATGTCAATATTTCTATTTTCCTTAACCATTTTAATAGCATCATTCATAACAGTTAAAGTCCTCAGACCTAAAAAATCCATTTTTAATAGCCCAAGTTCCTCTAATGTTCCCATACCAAATTGAGTTACTATCATTTCATCATTTTTTTGTAATGGAACATATTCGACTAATGGTCTTGAGGCAATAACTACACCTGCTGCATGGGTCGAAGAATGCCTTGGTAGCCCTTCTAAGTCCTTTGCAACATCTATTAAGGTCTTTACTCTTTCATCACTGTCATAAGCTAATTTAAGCTCTGGATTGAATTCTAATGCCTTCTCTATAGTTATCCCTATTATTGTTGGAATCATTTTGGCTATTCTATCAACTTCTGCATAACTATAGTTCATAGCTCTTCCAACATCTCTTATACATACCCTAGGGGCCATTGTACCAAAGGTTATAATTTGAGAAACATTACTTGATCCATATTTCTCTACAACATAATCAATTACTTCTTGCCTTCTTTCATAACAGAAGTCACTATCAATATCCGGCATAGATACTCTCTCTGGATTTAAAAAACGTTCAAATATCAAGCTATACTTAATGGGATCTATCTTAGTAATTCCCAAAGTAAATGCTACTATTGAGCCTGCAGCAGAACCTCTCCCAGGACCTGTTGGTATACCACTTTCATACGAAAACCTAATGAAATCCCAAACAATTAAAAAGTAATCAATATAACCCATTTGTTTTATGACATCAAGTTCATATTCTAATCGATCTATGTACTCTTTTGCTTTTAAACTAACATTTTTTATCTTATCAATTTCTTCATAATTTAAAGACTTTCCAATTAATCCTTCAAAAACATCATATCTTTCTATAAGCCCTTTATAACAAGTATCCCTAAGATATTCATAAGGATCTTGCCCTTCTTCTAACGGAAACTTGGGCAACTTAGATTCATGAAACTTGTATTCATAATTACATTCTTCCGCAATTTTAATAGTATTTTCTAATGCTTCTGGTACATATGAAAAAATATCCCACATTTCTTCTGCATTTTTAAAATAGAATTGATCAGAAGGATATCTTCTTCTATTTGGATCATCAACAGTTTTAGCGGTTTGTATACACATTAATATATCATGGGACTTAGAATCTTCTTTATTTATATAATGAACATCATTAGTAGCTACTAATGGTATCCCGGTTTCCTTAGCTAATTTTATATTTTCTTCATTTACCTTTTTTTGTTCTTCCATTCCATGATTTTGTATTTCAAGATAAAAATCATTTTTAAATATATCTTTATATATTAAAGCTATCTCTTTTGCTTTTTCATAATTTCCTTTAAGGTGATAAGATTGTACTTCTCCACCTAGGCATGCACTTAAAGCAATCAGTCCTTCACTATGACTTCTTAAATAATCATGATCAACTCTTGGCTTATAATAAAATCCCTCAATAGAGGCTGTTGATACTATTTTCATTAAGTTTTCATATCCAATTTGATTTTTAACTAGTAAAACCAAGTGAGCAGTTGAATTTTCCTTATCTGGTTGCTTTATATGCATAGACTTTCCAGCCACATACACTTCACATCCTAAAATGGGCTTTATATCATTTTCCTTTGCTGCCTTAAAAAAATCAACAAGACCATACATTACACCATGATCTGTTATTGCAATACTCTTCATTCCCAATTCCTTAGCTTTTACCATAAGCTTTTTAATTTTACCTGATCCATCTAATAAACTATATTCTGTATGAAGATGGAGATGTACAAATTCTTTTTCTTTCTCCATATAATTACTCCTTTCCTTAGGCATATGAAAGAAAATAACAAGCCAAAGATGTGATGAAATGTTCTTATATGCTTAGACTGAGATTTTAGAAATCTATAGTTTTACTTTTTTCTATATAAGATCCTATAATTTTCTTAACCTTTTCCACATGATATTCATCCACATCATAAGCTAGGTAGTCTTCCTTTGAATCAAATCTAGTTATAATAGCAATATCGTAGCTTCTATCACTTCTTATAACATCTACACCGACCTCTAATTCCTTTAATTCTTTAACATTTCCGTTCATCGATAAAAAAGTCTTTTCTAATAATTCTAAATTTTCCTTTGTTGGTTCCTTTGCTTTAAAAAGTACAATATGTGTAAACATAATATCCCCCTTATTTAGTTAAAAGTTAACTGATTTTAATTGCTCCTCAATTCCTCTGCAATTTTCTCTATTTTCCTCAACCTGTGATTTATTCCTGATTTTCCTACAGGGGGATTTAGCATTTCTCCTAACTCCTTTAATGATTCATCAGGATAATTCAATCTTAATTCTGCAATTTCTCGTAAATTCTCTGGCAATCTTTGAAGACCTATTTGTGTTTGTATTAATTTTATGCTTTCAACCTGCCTTACAGCTGCATTTACAGTTTTTGAAAGATTTGCAGTTTCACAATTAACAAGTCTATTTACATTGTTTCTCATTTCTTTCATTATCCTTATATTTTCTATTTCTAATAAAGATGAATGAGCTCCTATTACATTCAATAGATCCACAATTTGTTCGCCTTCTTTAAGGTATACAATAAAACTATTTTTTCGTTGTATTACTTTAGAATTCAAACTAAACGTATTAATAAGATTAGATAAATCTCTAGCATAATCCTCACTATGTGTTACAAATTCTAAATGATATGTTTTTTCTGGATTGCTTATACTTCCGCCACCAATAAAGGCACCTCTTATATATGCTTTTTTTATATCATCATCTTTAAAAATGCTCGTTTCTATTCTGTAATCCAGGCTCATTATCCCATCAATTTCTCTAAGTATACCAGTATCACTTAATAAGCCTCTAACACCCATTTCTTCTGAAATTACTACCATATAAATATTATTCTTTTTTAATGAATTACTTTTCTTAACCATTAATTTTGAATGAATATCAAAGTGGGTTTTTAAAAGCGTAAAAATTAATCTTGCACTAGCTGGATTTTCTGTGGTCATTTTAAAACTAAGTCCACTTCCACTAAAAGCTAATGTACCACTAACTTTCATTATAGCTGATATTTCTGCTAACGCTTCTTCCTTAGAAATATCTACATATCTGCATATTTCTCCTTTAACTTTTGATGAAAATGACATTTTATTTCCTACCTTATCTATAAAAATTTCAATCACAATTTACAATTGCTGTTCATCATGAATTGTTTTAATCCATCTCTTTTCCTTTTTCCACTCTTACTCTTTCTTTGATACGTTGTGATAAATACATATACTCTATAATCTTCTTTTTATCATACAAAAGTTTCTTTTCCATAATTGTATCTACCAATACTTCTGCTAATTTATCCGAATCATGTTTTACTAATTGATTTTTAATTTTCACTAAATTTTCACCAACTATTTTTACTCCTAAACTATTTATATCTTCTTTATCTAGCTTAACAAGTTCTGCACTATCCTTTTGATATCTTTCTTTTAGTTCATCTGTTATTTCACCTGTATTTGCAATTACATAATCTACAATATCTTTTCCACCATACTTAAGTAAAACCTTTAAATGATCTGATACTTTAAATCCTGTAGTTTCACCAGGTTGAGTCATTATATTGGAAATATAAATTTTAATAGCATCACTTTTTCTAATTTCTTTTGCAATATCTTTAACAAGTAAATTAGATGCTATACTAGTATATAAACTTCCAGGTCCCATAACTATAGCATCCGCTTCTTTTAGTGCATCTAATGCTTCTTTTAATGCTTTTGCATTTTCTGGATTTATTCGAAGTTCTTCTATTCTCGAATTTTGTTTAATAGCTTCTTCTGGAATTCTAGATTCACCTTCTACTATGTTCCCATTTTGAAGCTTTGCTACTAATTGCATATTATCCAAAGTAACCGGTATAACCTTACCTGTTACAGCAAGTACTGAACTCATTTTTTGAACTGCTTCTTCAAAATTATCAGATATTCCAGCCATAGCTGCTAAAAATAAATTTCCAAAGCTTTGATTTTTTAATCTTCCATCTGTAAATCTATACTGAAGTAAATCTTCCATTATAGGTTCTGTATCTGCTAGTGCTAAAATACAGTTTCTTATGTCTCCTGGAGGTAACATTCCTAAGTCTTCTCTTAAATCTCCAGAACCACCACCATCATCTCCAACTGTTACTATTGCAGTAATATTTGATGTATAGAACTTTAATCCCCTAAGCATTGTGGAAAGCCCAGTTCCACCACCAATTACAACTATTTTAGGTCCTTTAACTAATAATCTTTTTTCATATATTAAACTTTCAATTTTTTTACTATCCAAAGATACTTTAAGATAACCTCTATTAACTAGTACAAGTACTGATTTCATGGTTTCTGTAACTGAAATATATAATACAAATATTCCTGTAATATTTAAAAACACATAAAAAATCTGATAGTACAAATTGTAAACCCTATGATTCACTAGTTCTGTAAAGCCAAATGCTATTAATAATACACCGAATATGCCAAATGCCAACCATCGTTTTACCTTGATTCCCACTTTAAGCCAATCTAGTATCCTCATAATTTCTTTTCTCCTTTATGAAGATCCTCTGCCACATCCCTATGCTCTATTCTAGAATTATAATTTTCTTTATTTAATCTTTCATAAACTTCATTAGCAATTGCAACAGACCGATGTCTTCCACCTGTGCATCCTATAGATATTATTAACTGTCTTTTTCCTTCTTTAATATAATTAGGAATTAAATATTTTAGCATATCCAGTAATTTTTCTACAAAACTAATAGTCTCTGTTTGCTTTAATACATATTCTCTAACCGGTTCATCATTTCCTGAATACTGTTTTAATTCTGGAATATAAAATGGATTTGGTATAAATCTAACATCAAAAACCAAATCAGAATCTACAGGTATTCCATATTTAAATCCAAAACTCAATACTGTTACTGATAATTGTTTTTCTGGATAAGTATGATCCCCATAAGCCATATTTATTTTTTCTCTCAAATGTCTTATTTCATATTTAGATGTATCAATTATAATATCTGACACATTTTTAATTTCTCTTAGTTTCTCTCTTTCTTGAGTAATTCCAGTCAATACTCTTCCATCTGGTGATAGTGGATGACTCCTTCTTGTTTCTTTAAATCTTTTTATAAGAACTTCATCAGTTGCCTCTAAAAATAAAATTTCATATTTAAACTCATTTTGCTTTAGATAATTTAGAGTTTCAAAAAAGTCATCGAAGAAAATTCCACCTCTAATATCTATAACTAATGCTACTTTTTCAATATTACCACCACTTTGCGTACACATTTCTGCAAACTTTGAGATTAACTTCGGAGGAAGATTATCTACACAAAAATACCCCAAATCTTCTAAAGCTCTTGTTGCTTGTGTTTTTCCTGCTCCTGATAGTCCTGTAACTATAACAAATCTCATCTTACATCCTCCCTCTTTTTACCAAGATACTTTTAGACACATAACCTATTTTATTTTTTAATGTACCCTAACATTAAAATTATATCATACAATTATAAAAAACCCAAAAGCCTACAAACTCTTGAGTTCTTTAACAAGTCACAATCAAAAAAATAACAAGTCCATCTACTAGCATATTGGAGTTGTTATTTTCTTTGATGTGCTTTACTTAATCTAATCTTCACCTAAAATTCTAACCTCTGGATACAAGTCTACACCAAATTGTTTTTTCACTTCATCTCTAACATGATATATTACATCTAATACATCTTTAGCCGTTCCATTTCCCTTATTAATAACAAATCCTGCATGTTTAGTTGAAACACATGCGCCACCTATAGAAAATCCCTTTAATCCTGCATCCTCAATTAATTTACCAGCAAAAAAACCTTCTGGTCTCTTAAATGTACTCCCTGCTGATGGATATTCTAACGGCTGCCTATCTTCTCTCCTTGTAGTTAACTCATCTACTCTAGCTTGAATATTTTCTTTTTCTCCAGGAATCAAACTAAAAGTTGCACTTATTACTATATAACCATTCTTCATAACTAGGGATTGTCTATACCCTAAATTCAATTCTTCTTTCGAAAGAATTGTTATCTGTTGGTTATCATCTAGTACCTTAGCACTTTCAATAACAAATGATATTTCACCATCGTATGCTCCTGCATTCATAAATACAGCACCACCTACGCTACCTGGAATTCCACATGCAAATTGAAATCCTGATAAAGCTCCTTTTGTAGCTTCCATCGAAACATCTTTAAGTAAAGCACCACACTCTGCTATAATTTTATTACCTATAAGTTCTATTTTATTAAGCTCGCATAACTTTATAACAACACCTCTAATGCCACCATCCTTAACTAAAAGGTTTGATCCATTTCCTATAACATAAAAAGGAATTTCATTCTCTTTACAAATAGTTATAGTTTCTTTTAGTTGTTGTACATTGTTTGGAGTTAAAAGTATATCTACCGGACCTCCAACTTTAAAGTATATATTTTCACTCATTCTTGAATCTAACTGAATTTGTGACTTATTATATATCTTACTGAACAAATTCTTATACTCTCCATAATGATTCATTCTAAAACTCCTCAAACATTTATATTAATCTTATTTATCTATATCATATAGAATAATCCATTCACTACACTAACACAAGTAAATTTTTATTAATACTACTTTTAGTGCAATTAAACTTTTATTCCGTACTATTATAGCATAGTTTATTAATTTTGTTCATCTTTTTTAAAATATGTAAAAATACTATTTGCAGCTTTATTGTCAATTGATTCTGTTTCAAGAATTTCCTCTAATGTGGCTTTTTTAATATTATCAATACTTCCAAATTTCATCAGGAGTGCCATTCTTCTTTTTTGTCCAATATTAGGTATATCATCTAATATTGAATGTAATGTTCTCTTATCTCTTAAACTTCTGTGATATGTAATTGCAAATCTATGAACTTCATCTTGAATTCTTCTTATCAACTGCATTAAATTAGAATTCCTATTTATTATCAATTCATTGTTTTTATAAATTATTCCCCTTGTTGCATGATGGTCATCTTTAACCAATCCACATACCGGTATATCTATACCTAGTTTATTTAAAACTTCAAGAGCTATGTTTACTTGCCCTTTTCCACCATCCATCATAATTAAATCTGGAAAATTAGAAAATTTTCCATTAGAAAATTTAATTTCTTTATCTTGAATTTCTTTAATTTCTTTTAATCCATGAGTAAATCTTCGTTCTAAAATTTCCCTCATGCTATCATAATCATTAGCATTCTTTACAGTTTTTATACGAAATCTTCTATAATCACTATTTTTAGCTTTACCATCTTCAAATACAATCATCGATCCTACAGAATCAACACCTTGTATATTGGATATATCATAAGCTTCTATTCTAACTGGAAGACTATCTAAATTTAATAAGTCTTGTACTTGTTCTAAGCAAACTTTATTTATTTCCTTATCTTTTAAAATCTTATCCTTGAATTGATCTAAAGTAACTTTTGCATTATTCTTTACCAATTCTATCATCTCTTTTTTCTCACCTTTTATTGGTATTTTTACAAAAACCTTCGAACCTCGTTTTATACTCAGAAATTCTTCTAAAGCCTCAACTTCATCACTTTCTGGAATATAAATGTTTTTAGGTACCTTTGGAGTACCTCCATAAAACGAGACTATAAATTGGGAAATAGCAATACTATCTTCTTCATGAGAACTATTTTCAAAAATGAAATGTTCTCTTCCTGTTACTTTTCCATCTCTTAAGAAGAATACTTGAATACAACAATCCTTTTCATCTTTATATATATTAATGAAATCTTCATCACCTTCTTGAGATTTAAATACTTTTTGCTTTTCAGCTATATTTTCTATAGCTAAAATCTTATCTCTTAAAGTTGCTGCTGCCTCAAATTCTAATTTTAATGATGCTTCCTGCATTTCTTTTTTTAGTTTATTTACAAGAGTTTTATCTTTGCCACTCAAAACATCCATAATTTCATTTATCATGTTTCTATATTCAATCTTTGAAATACGACCTTCACAGGGTGCATTACATTTCTTTATATGATAATTCAAACATGGCCTAGTATGATTTGCACCTTCTACAATAAATTTTTTACAAGTTCTTAGTGGAAAAATCTTTCTAATTAAGTTTATTGTTTCATGTACAGCACCTGCATTAGGATATGGACCTAAATACTTATTTCCATCCTTTGCATAATTCCTAGTTATAAATACTTTAGGAAAATCCTCATTAGTGGTTATTTTTATGAAAGGATAAAACTTGTCATCTTTTAAAGAAATATTGTATTTCGGACTATATTTCTTTATTAAGTTACATTCTAATATTAAAGCTTCCATTTCGGAATCTGTAACTATATACTCAAATTCAGATATATTCTTAACCATTGCTCTTACTTTTTCTGAATGATTTTTTGAGTTTTGAAAGTATTGTCTGACTCTATTTTTTAATATTTTTGCTTTACCTACATAAATTATTTCACCAAGAACATTCTTCATCAAGTAAACGCCTGGCTTATCCGGTAAAACTTTTAGTTGCACTTTAAAATCAAACATTATACTTACCTCCAATTGCTAATCCCCCAAATAAAAATTCTTTTGAGGGAAGAATTACTTTGCTAATGCAGCATTTATAACTTTTCCTGCTATTGGAGCTGCTGCACTAGCTCCATATCCTCCATTTTCTACAATTACAGCTACTGCAATCTTTGGATCATTTGCTGGTGCAAATCCAATAAACCATGAATGTGGTTTAGCACTTTCACCATTAGCAAGATTATAATCCGCTGTACCTGTTTTACCTGCAGTACCAGTTCCTTGGAAATATCCCCATGAAGAGTCAATTTTGGAATCAACTAAATTCTTCATGTAATCTTTTATAATATTAGCATTAGTTGGACTAATAACTTGCTTATATACCTTTGAATCTATAGTTTTCACTACATTTCCATCTTTATCTATTACTTGATTAACAAGTCTTGGCTCCATCATCTTTCCGTTATTTGCTATAGTACTTGAAACTAGTGCCATTTGCATTGGTGTTGCTAATATACTACTTTGACCAATTCCAGATTGTGCTATACTTCCAACTTCAGCTTTAGTCAACTTTGGAAATTTACTTTGACTCATCTTAAATCCATCCGAATCAATGGTGCTATTAAATCCATATTTTTCAGCAGTAGTTTTTAACTTATCATTACCAAGTTCCATTGCTAGTGTCCCAAATACAAAATTACTTGATAATCGAAAAGCTTCTTTTAAATTTATAGGCCCATTAACTTCTCCACTATCATTACTTAATGATTGCTTTTCGTTAAAAACTATTTTTCCAGTATCGTTAAAAGTTCTGGCTGTAACATCTGGCATATTATCTAAAGCACTACTAAGAGTAACTGTTTTAAATGTAGATCCTGGTGGATAAAGTCCGGACGTTACTCTATTTATTAGTGGACTATTATCTGAAGTACCTTCATTCGCAGCCTTCATTGAATTCTCTAAATCATTTGGATTATAAGTTGGTTTTGAAACCATTGCAAGTACTTCTCCTGTTTTAGGATTTAATGCAACTACGGCTCCTCTGCTATTTCCAAGTGCATCATATGCTATTTTTTGAAGCGTCGTATCTAATGTAGTTATAACTCCATTTCCAATCTTAACTTCATCTTCTTTTCTATTTTTGAATACCTGCTTTAATTTATCCATACTAAAATCTTTTGATAGATTTGAAATATTATTAGTAATTTTATTATAATTTGTTAAATCACTGTCATAATTAGCTTCTAAACCTGTTAATCCGTATTTAGTATCTATGTATCCTAAAGCATGAACGTATAAATCTCCATTAACATAAGTTCTTTTTTGCTTAAGAGCATCTATTCTTGCACTTGTTGTAAGTGCATTTTTATTTCTATCATATATAGTTCCTCTTAATACTTCATTTCTTTTTGCCCATAGCCTTTGATTGCCTTGTTGTTCTGCTATATTAGGTGCTGAGAAAACTTGAAAATATGCAATATATGAGATAAGAGCTACAAAGCAAAATAGAAAAACTACCATTACTTGTTTTATACTATTAGAAACATTTTTCAATTTTTAGCCCTCCTCTGATATTTTTTGAAGTATTGCCAATGCAAAGAACATACTTAGTATGGAAGTTCCACCATAACTAACAAGTGGCAATGTAATTCCTGTAAGTGGTATTACTGCGAAAACTCCACCGATTATAACTAATACTTGGCAAGCTATCATAGCACTTATTCCTATAGTACTAAGTTGTGAAAACTTATCTTGAACTCTAAATGCAGCTCGCATCCCTCTATAGAAAAATAAGAAATATATTATCATAATACCCAGCCCAAATACCATTCCTAATTCTTCACATATGACTGCAAAAATATAATCCGAAGTATTAACAGGCACAAAACCTGGATATCCTTCTCCAAGCCCTGATCCAAACATTCCTCCTGAAGAAACTGCATATAATCCTTGCACTATCTGGTATCCTTCTTTATTTGAATATTCCCAGGGATCTCTCCAAATCAATATTCTTTGTCTTACATGCCCAAATAACTTGTATGCAATAAATGACCCTATTACAAATAATGCAAAACAAATTACTACATACTTCTTCTTCCCAGTTGCAACATAAACCATTGTTAATGCTATTCCAAAAAATATCAAAGCAGACCCTAAATCTTTTTGCATAACTAAGCATCCTAAGGCAAACATTACAACTAATGCCGGTTGCCATAGTTGTTTGAAATCTTCTACTATATTATTTTTATCTTCGTAATCTTTAAGTGCAGCCGCAAGATAAATTACAAAACTGATTTTACCAAATTCAGATGGCTGGAAGCCCATACCTCCAATCATAACCCAATTGGTTGCTCCATACACTTCTTTTCCAAAAAATAATGCCATTGGCATAAAAATGATTGTTATAATCAAATATACTTTTTTATATTTTGCAAAATCCCTCAAATCTGGAATTGCTACTACTAATGCAATAAATACAATAATGCCTGCTGTAAACCACATTAATTGTTTAATTGCAATGCTAGTATCTAATCTATATAAAACAGCTATACCAATAACTGATAATATACATGCAAATGTAATTAAAAATTTATCTCCATGTGGATAAAACTTTCTAACTAATATTTGGGTAATTGTTAATAATACACATACTACTAATCCCATGTATATTGCTCCCATATCCATAGGATCCTTTAATATTGACAAATTAGTGAAAAGTGCCATACATAAAAGATAAGTTAAAATTAATAACTTTACCTCATCCCTTTTAATTTTCAATTTAGATCACCTCATTACTTATATTTCCTAATATCATCTACGTTTTTAATTAAATTTTTGTAAAGCTCAGTTGAAGATTACACTAATAATCTTCAACTGAGCTTATATTATATTGTTTTATTTTCTTTCATATGCCTTAGGGATGTTCAAAAAATAACAAGTCGTATGCTAGTCTATTTTCTTTCACATCCCTTAACTTAAAATCTTAAAAACTGCACTTCCAATCTTTATTTCATCTTTATTAGATAATTTCATTTTACCATTTATTTTATTTCCATTTAAATAAGTACCATTTGTACTATTTAAATCTTCTATAAATAATGAATCATTTCTAACTACGATTTTAGCGTGATTCCCAGAGACATGTTGATCTGATAAAACAATTGAATTATTATCTTTTCTACCCATTGTTAAATCTGATCTTATAGGAATAATAGAACCATTCTTCAAATCTTCTACATTCCCTGAATTTATAATTTCTAATCCATAATTCCC
>Ga0302173_10001168_pt1 | contig 13301 bp, 9 predicted proteins | sample I_Fen_N3_1_FD_198785 | JGI IMG/M metagenome (GOLD analysis project Ga0302173, IMG submission 198785) | Peat permafrost microbial communities from Stordalen Mire near Abisko, Sweden - I_Fen_N3_1 | ecosystem: Environmental > Terrestrial > Soil > Wetlands > Permafrost | place: Sweden: Abisko... | reverse complement strand
TAAAATGCTTGTAGATGTTATAAAGAAAACAGATGTATTCCGCCCGATAACATCAGCTATTGTGGATAATGGTAAGGATTGGTCAAGATTCGATACGCTTATGGCGATACACGATGTTACCGGCTATAATTATCACTTAAATAGTGCTCCGGATGATCATAAAAGACTACCTTCGCGTATCATAGTACAAACTGAATCTTACCCTAAAGATGCTTTTGTTAATTGGAAATTGGTTCAAGAAAGCAATTACGTTATCGGCGATTTTGTTTGGACAGCCATGGATTATTTGGGTGAGTCAGGAATAGGTCGTTGGTACTATTCGGGAGATGTACCAGGTGAACACTGGGAACATGATTTTTTCCCTTACCACGGTGCTTACTGTGGTGATATAGATTTGATTGGTTGGAGAAAACCCATATCGCATTATAGAAGCATGCTGTATAATAATGATGAGAAACTCTATATTGCAGTTCGTGAACCAGCCCCTGAACCGTTAGAAATTAAGGAAACATTGTGGTCGGTGTGGCCAACGTGGGAAAGCTGGACCTGGCCGGATTTTGAAGGAAAAACAGTTCAGGTTGAAGTATATTCAAAATATCCAAAAGTAAGGTTATACCTGAACAACAAACAGGTTGGTGAACAAGCAACGACCCGCGATCAGCAGTTTAAAGCTACTTTTTCAGTGCCTTATTCTACAGGAGTTTTAAAAGCTGTTGGGATTGAAAATGATAAGGAAATGGAATCGACCATTCTGCAAACAGCCGGCGATGCTGCAAAAATAAAACTAACTGCCGACCGAAGAGAAATACAGGCCAACGGACAGGATTTATGTTATGTTACTGTTGAAATAACGGACAAGGATGGAGTACTCCAACCGAATGCTGCCAACGGTTTGCATTTCAACATTGATGGATCCGGTATTATTGCAGGAGTCGATAATGCCAATATGAAAGATACTGATCCTTATGTGAGCAATACGCGTAAAGCATGGAAAGGGCGTGCTTTGGTAGTAATAAAAAGCAATCATCAGGCGGGCAATATTAAATTATCGGTAACATCAAAAGGATTGGAAGAAAAAAGTATAATTATTAAATCGACGCAAAAAAATGATATATGAGAATTTTGCAAACACGCAACATGCGCTCTGGTAGGGATTTCTATGAATTAAAAATTGTACCGGTCTATTCGTTTTTAGTAGTTGTAAATAATTTGTACAATTTTAGACCATAAAAGTCCGCATGGTGTATCGTTACTTTTCATTCACACTAAACAAATTAAATATTCAACAGGCATCTCTATAGACTTATCGTATTGTTAAATTATTCATGAAGAAATTACTTCTACTTACTCTTTTATTTTCTGCAGCTATACAATTTAATTATTTAAATGCTCAGGAATTACCTCAATTAAGAAAAGAAGGTAATATAACGAGATTGTATGTTGATGGTAAGCCATTTGTTATGGTTGCCGGAGAGTTACATAATTCTTCCTCTTCCAATTTGACTTATCTGGCACCCATTTTTCCCAAATTAAAAGAAATGGGACTTAATACAGTTATAGCATCTATTTCATGGGAGCAATTCGAACCTCAGGAGGGTAAGTTTGATTATTCGCTTATTGATGGGATCATGTCTCAAGCTCGCGAAAACAATCTGAAAATTTGTATCTTATGGTTTGCAAGCTGGAAAAATGGACTTTCAACTTATCCGCCACTTTGGGTTAAAAAAGATTCAAAACGGTTTTTTAAGATGAAGCAAAACAATGGGAGCGCAAGCGAAGTAATTTCGCCTTTTTGCAAGGAAGCACAGCTGGCGGATGCTAAGGCATTTGTACAATTGATGAAACGAATAAAGGAGACAGACAAAGAACACACTGTTGTGATGATGCAGCCCGAAAACGAAGTTGGAGCATTTCAGGACATGGATTACAATAAACAAGCGCTTGACTTATTTAATTCTCAGGTTCCGGAAACTTTAATTCTGTATTTGCAAAAGAACGCGAATAATTTGAGTCCCGAAATGAAAGGTGTTTGGCAAAAAAATGGAAGCAAAACTAAAGGTACATGGTCTGAAATATTTGCTGATGAAATGAAAAGTGCGCAAAATTTTTTCATGACATGGCAATATGCATCGTATATAAATGAAATAGCTCGCTTGGGGAAAAAAGAACTAAACCTTCCAATGTATGTAAATGCTTGGCTGGTTCAAAATTCTACAGATTTACCGGGGACATATCCAAACGGAGGACCTGTATCCCGAGTGTTGGATATTTACAAAGCCATTGCGCCCGATATCGATTTCTGTGCACCTGATATTTATGCCCCTAACTATAAAGAAATATTGTCGATGTATCATCGTTCTGACAATCCGCTTTTTATTCCCGAAAGCATCACTGATCAAGCCCGTTTTTTTTATGCTTATGCAGAACATGATGCCATTTGCTTTTCTCCTTTTGGAATTGAAGATGCTTATATCAATTTAGCTTATCGGCAGGCAATCTCTGTAATAAATGAACTGATGCCATACATAATAAAATATCAAGGTACAGGTAAAATGCGAGGTTTTATGCGCACCAAAAACAGTACTGTCGATACGCTTAAGTTTAGTGAGGATAGAGTGTATGTAGAATATAATAAATGGGACAGTACAGGATATGGCTTAGTTATTCAAACTGCTCCGGATGAATATATCGTAGCAGGTATTACAGCACGGCTAAAATTTGGAAAGAAAGATCCAACAAAGAATATTCGCCTAGGCCATGTGTTTGAAGGAAAGTTTGAAGGAGAAAAGTGGGTAACTACACGTATGCTTAATGGTGACGAAACCTGGCAACATGACTGTGTGCTTGTAACAGGACGTAAAGTGATGATTTCTTATACTTTAGAAGGACAAATTGTTCCTCCTCAGCCAGACCCAAACCAACCGGTGTTGGAATCGGCTAAGAATACCGAAGTTCAAACTCCTGCGATTTATAAAGTGATTACTTATGAATTGAAATAAAAGTATTCTATTAAGAATACTTTTGGCGATAATGTTGCCGGATACGCCGAAGTGGTTGTAATTACTAAGAGATAGATTGATGGTATCAGGCCAGAGAATAGTATAAAAGAAAGAAATGGTAAAATAAGGTATATTGATTCAATGCAATAAAGAAAAATGAAGAATTCAAGTTTAAAACAAATAGCGTTGGCATTAATTTGCCTGATAATTGTAACCGGGAATATTTCCGGTCAAAGCAAGGTAATTAATCTTTGGAACGGAAAGATTCCCGGGGCTATTCGCAACGACAAATTCAAACAGACCGTTGATTCAGCAGATAACTGGATAAAGATGCGGTTCGTAACCGATCCCAGTCTCGACATGTATCCTGCTCCGGCAGAAAAGTCAATCGGTACTGCCGTAATCATTTGTCCGGGTGGTGCTTACTGGGGAATTGCAGTAGAGCATGAAGGAGCGCAAGTAGCCAAATGGCTGAATAGCCTGGGTATCACCGCCTTTGTGTTAAAATACCGGTTGCCTGACAATTCCATTATGGAAAATAAATCTATTGGTCCAATGCAGGATGGACAAAAAGCAATTCGACTTGTTCGCGATCATGCAAAAGAATGGAAAATCGACCCCCATAAAATTGGAATCATGGGATTTTCCGCAGGGGGACATCTGGCATCCACACTTTCCACCCACTTCAATGAAAAAGTATATAAATCTGACGATTTGACTAGTGCCAGACCCGATTTTTCGTTGCTTATTTATCCTGTCATCTCTATGGATTCGAGCATTACCCACTGGGGATCGCGGGTGAATCTACTTGGTGCATCCCCATCATCCGAATTAGTGAAACATTTCTCTAACGATTTGCAAGTAAACAGCGAAACTCCACCGGCTTTTATGGTTCATTCTTTGGACGATGATGCAGTACCTGTGCAAAATAGTATAAATTATGCGTTGGGTATGCATAAATTTCATATTCCCTGCGAACTTCATCTTTACCAGACAGGAGGACACGGTTACGGTATGGGTAAGTCGGCAAATACAGAGTCAACATGGCCAGAAGCTTGTTGTAAATGGCTTGTATCAAGATGTTTCTTGACTGAAAAAAAAGATAAATATCAAATGTGTGAGTTTAAATGAAAGCGATTAAAAAGATATTCATTGCATTGGTCATTTTATGGCCGATAGGTCTGTTTGCTCAAACCAGCTTCTATGTTTCTCAAAAAGGAAACGATACAAATAAAGGCACGCAATCCAGGCCTTTTGCTTCGATAAGTCAAGCGTTGACTGAAGCCCGTAAAAGATCAGGAGAGATTGTAATCTATTTAATGGGTGAATCTTTTTATTTGAGTCAACCAATTGTTTTTACACCTGACGATTCCAGAAAAAAGGACGAAACATTAATAATAAAGAATTTCAAAGACCAAAAAGTTACCATTAGTGGCGGTATTGCTTTAAATCTTAATTGGAGAGAATACAAAAACGGCATATGGCAGGCAAATGTAACGCAAGATGTCATCTTCGATGAGTTATTTGTGAACGGGCAATTACAACGAATGGCACGGTATCCTAATTACGAGTCAACTGCTCATTATTTTGGAGGAACCGCAGACGATGTTCTTGCTAAAGAACGTGTAGCACGATGGAAATCGCCAGAAGGCGGATATATTCATGCCCTTCACCCATCCGAATGGGGGGATATTCATTATGTTATAAAAGGAAAAGATGAAAAGGGTGAAGTTGCTTTGGAAGGAGGTTGGCAGAATAATCGCAAAATGGGTATGCACCAAAAATATCGCTTTGTAGAAAATATCTTCGAAGAACTGGATACCGTAAACGAGTGGTTTTACGATAAAAGAGCCAAAATTCTGTACTATTATCCACCCAAAGGCATGGATATAATGACGGCAAAGTTTGAAACTCCGCAAATTGCTCATTTGTTCGAGTTCAGAGGTTCGGAAACAAGCCCGGTGAAATATATTTCCATTGAGGGACTTACACTTAGTGAAACTCTTCGTACGTTCATGGAAAATAAAGAACCGTTACTGCGTAGCGATTGGACCATTTACCGAGGGGGTGCGGTGCTTTACGATGGCGCGGTAAATTGTTCGCTTAAAAATTGCACACTCACCAATTTGGGAGGCAATGCCGTCTTTTTCAATAATTATAACAGAGATTGTGAAGTTTCGGGCTGTTTGATTTCAAAAATTGGAGCCAGCGCTTTTTGTTTCGTTGGCGACCCGAATGCAGTACGTTCTCCAAGTTTTGAATATTGGCAATTTGTCCCATTGGATCAAATTGACCGTACTCCCGGACCAAAAACAAATAACTACCCGGCTGAATGTAAAGTTTATAATAACCTGATGTTTGATTTAGGATTAGCAGAAAAACAATCGGCAGGAGTAGAATTGTCCATGTGCCAGAGTATTACGGTAAGTCACAATACCATTTACGATGTGCCGCGTGCCGGTATAAATGTGAGTGAAGGTACCTGGGGTGGCCATGTGATTGAATACAATGATGTGTTCAATACTGTCAAGGAAAGCGGTGATCATGGCTCGTTCAACTCGTGGGGGCGTGACCGCTACTGGCATCCGGATAAAAAAGTTATGGACTCAATAGTGGAGAACAATTACGACCTTGCGCTGGTCGATGTTGTGAAGCCCATTATTCTCCAAAATAATCGGATGCGATGTGATCATGGTTGGGACATTGATTTAGACGATGGTTCGAGTAATTATATTATCCGCAACAACTTGTGCTTGAATGGCGGTATAAAGCTTCGGGAGGGTGTTAACCGTATTGTTGAAAACAACATTATGGTAAACAATACTTTCCATCCGCATGTATGGTTTAAAAACAGTAACGATGTGTTCCGGCACAATATCGTTTCAAAAGGATATTTGCCCATCGACATTAAAGTTTGGGGCAAGGAAACCGATTTTAATATTTTCCCGGATTCTGCTTCATTTAAAGCGGCGCAAGGCAGGGGAACGGATAAAAATTCTGTCTGTGTCAGACTTGATTTTGTAAATCCGAAGCTGGGTGATTTCCGCCTTAAGGAGGATTCTAAAGCCTTTTCTGTAGATTTCAAAAACTTTGCAATGGATAGTTTTGGAGTTGTTTCGCCCAAATTGAAAGCTTTAGCTAAAAAAGTGACTTTACCTTCTATAGAAGACATTGAAAAAGTTGCTTCTGCTGAAATTATTGACTTTATGGGAGCAAAAGTTAAGAACCTTACCACTTTGGACGAGCGTTCAGCAACAGGAATGGATGATACCAGAGGTGTATTAGTCGTGGAAGTAGCCGCCAAATCAGTAGCATCTGATTTTTTACATGTCAATGATGTAATTCTGTCGTTTAATTCAAAAAGAACGGATAAATTACGCGACTTGCTTGAAGCTCACATGTCGGTTGTTGGATCAAATACTGAAGTAATAATTTTTCGCAACCAGAAAAAAGAAAAAATTGAGGTTGTATTAAATGATAAGAGATAACGATCTTTAATATAGTGGAATTAAATTTAAGATGAATAACCCATACAATAAAAAACTATATGATTAAAAAACTATTTTTCGGAATAATTCTTTCCGTGTGTTCAATTGGCTTTAATATTGCCCAGATAAAAGCTCCTGCCCCATGTGGTCCGGTTCCAACTGAAAATCAGATGAGATGGCAGGAAATGGAATCTTATGCTTTTGTCCATTTTTCATTAAACACCTACACAGACCAGTCGTGGGGATTTGGGAATGAGGATGTCAAACTTTTTAATCCAGAGAAATCGGATTGCCGTCAGTGGGCGCGTATTTGCAAAGAAACAGGTATGAAAGGGATTATCATTACTGCAAAGCATCATTGCGGCTTTTGCCTTTGGCCTTCTAAATATACCGAATATTCGGTGAAAAACGCTCCCTGGAAAAACGGCAAAGGCGATATGGTTCGTGAAATGGCTGATGCTTGCAAAGAATATGGATTAAAATTGGGAATCTATTTGTCGCCTTGGGACAGAAACAGTGCTGAATATGGAAAACCTGAATATATAACTTATTTTCGCAACCAACTTACTGAACTTCTCACCAACTACGGACCAATTTTCGAAGTCTGGTTCGACGGAGCTAATGGCGGTAATGGTTATTACGGTGGAGCCAATGAAAACCGCATCATAGACCGTACAACCTATTATGATTGGAAGAATACCTACAAGCTGATCCACAAGCTACAACCCAAGTGTGTAATTTGGAACGATGGTGGTGACCGTGGTGACCTGCGCTGGGTAGGTACCGAAGAAGGTAATGTCGGCGAAACTAACTGGAGTCTGTTAGACTCTATAGGTGATGTGAGCTGGAATATGTTGCATTTTGGTCTCGAAACAGGTAATGCCTGGGTGCCTGCCGAAGTGAATACTTCCATTCGTCCTGAGTGGTTCTATCATCCGAACGAAGACAGTAAAGTTAAAACTGTTCCTCAACTGATGGATCTTTACTATAACTCTATCGGACGTAACGGATCCATGTTGCTCAATTTCCCAATTATGCCTAACGGACTTATACACCCAACTGATGAAAAAACTGCGATTGAATTTGGCAAAGCCGTAAAAGAATCATTTGCTGTAAACCTTGCAGAAAACAAAAAAGCAATAGCTTCGAATGTTCGTTGTAACTCAAAAAAGTATGGAGCTGCGATGGCGGTCGATGGTAAGAAAAATACTTATTGGACCACGGATGATAATATTAAAGGTGCTTCGTTGACAATTGATCTTGGCAAACCAACTTTGTTCAATCGCTTTTTGGTGCAGGAATATATCCGATTGGGACAACGGGTGAAAGCTTTTACAGTAGAAGCACTCGTGGATGGAAACTGGAAAGAAATAGCGAAAGCGACCACTATCGGCTACAAACAAATACTACGTTTCCCTTCAGTGAAGGCAACTCAGGTGCGTTTCAGCATTACTGATTCAAAATGCAGTCCTGTTATATCCAATATTGGGATTTATGATGCTCCGGTATTCCTGCATGCGCCCTCCATTGCCAGAAATAAATCGGGAGAAATCAGCATATCAACAGATGAAGTAGGACCTATTTTCTACTACACTTTAGATGGAAGCGAGCCAACCAATAATTCGGCAAAATATACTAACCCAGTTTCGACACAAGGAAAAGTGACCGTAAAGGCCATCTCTTACGACCCGACTTCGGGTAAAAGCAGTCCGGTGAGCCTCGAAAATTTTGACATCTGCCGTAAAGATTGGAAAATAGTTGGTATCAGCGATGAAAGGGTGGCTGCAATCCTAGATGGTGATCCAGCTAGCGTTTGGCATCAGAGGGATGGCAAAAAAATGCCAATAGATCTAGTTATTGATTTAGGAAATGAATACAATGTCTCCGGTTTCAAATACTTACCGGATCAGAACAAATGGAGTTCCGGCATTATTACTACTTACGAATTCTATGTGTCTGATGATAATTCGAGTTGGAAATTAGTCGATCAAGGCGAGTTTTCGAATATAAAGAATAACCCTTTGATGCAAATCAAGACTTTTGCACCGGCAATGGCTCGTTACATTAAGTTGCGTGCATTGAAGAATACTTTTGGCGATGATGTTGTAGGGTATGCCGAAGTGAATGTGATTACAAAATAATTAATAAAATCAGTTATTCCCAGCTTTCGAGTTAGGGGATAACTGATTATTGTTGAAATTAAAATACCGAAACTGATAAAAAGTAGAATGAATAAACAGAGCAAGCAATATCTTTTCAAGAGAAAAGATATTGCTTGCTCTGTTTATTTTTTCTTTGGTGTAATCTTTTAGGATTGATCCAGATATACGGCTTTTTCTGCATTTTTGTGCCATTAAAAAACCCCTACAAAACGTTGATTTTGTAGGGGTTAGTTTTTGAGTATCGTTTTTTTTACTTAACTCTTTTGCGGAAAGTGAGAGACAAGAACCTATATGCTTATATTACTACTAATCGATACTCTATTATTGTTATAAATCAAGTTATTACGATTAATCCCAAAATTTTCAATTCCTTACTTTGTCTATTTGTCGTTGTTATGCTAGGCAATTATTTCGTATTCAAAAAGCATTCTATATTTCAGATATAACCAGATATTATATGGGTCAGTTGTATTAAATGAATTTCAAAAAGATCAATTCTCTTACAAATTTACTGGTGCTATCAATTTTATAATAATATCCCGCTTCTATAAAACGAAAGGATTTATTATTTAAGTCATTTAACTTATATCAAAGCAATATATTAACGAGATATCACAGGCATCAATCCCCTAATTAACAGTGCCCGGGCAATACCCAAACACACAAATAACTTGTAAATATCTATATATCAAGATTTAAAATATAAAGATATTATACTTTATAAAATCTTTATATCCAGCCCTGTTTTTTTAATTTTCCCCTTATAACTTCCAGCGTATTTTTGCATCGGATAAATAAAGAGATAAAATTAGCAACATATTTAAGTATAAACGAACAAAGAACATGAACTCAACAATTGAATTGATAGTAGGACTGACTGTAGGTGTAATTTCCCTTATTGCAGCTGTGTATACACTTTCTCGCGTAATTGGATCCGATGAGTATTATGACAAAATACTAAATGATGAAAATAACGATTTTATAACTAACAAAAACAATGATATTAGCGATGATAATAATGAAATTATCCATCACGTATCTATTAAAAAATCAAAACTGAATCAAAATAGAGACATGACTTTTAATAGATGTAATAACTGATATGAGCACCCCGACGGGTTACATTATCGGAGCCATCATCTACTAAGCTATACTGGGCTATTTAACACACCCGTTCATTTAACAAGATATTTAAACGCAATAAAAACGGTTATTTATTATATACAACATTTTTAAAATATTTACAATTATGAGAATTATTAGATTCGTAGCAATTTCAGCAATTATGGTTTTAACAGCTTCAAGTGCAAAAGCACAGTTCGCAACCGGTGCCGACATCGTAAGTTCATATGTATGGCGTGGTATTCCACAAGAAGATCCTACGGGTAAGACAAGCGGAACCCCAAATATTCAACCTTATGCTTCATTCACAACCGGTGCTTTAACTCTTGGTTCATGGGCTTCAGGTAGTTTCTCAGGAAATGTGAAAGAAGTTGACTTGTATGCTACTTATGCCATTTCAAGCAAATTTGCTCTAACACTTACCGACTATTACTACAACTTCGCTTCTCAACCAAATTATTTCAAATATAATAATGGTACAGGTCACGTATTTGAGGGTACAGTAGCTTACACAGGTTCTGCATTTAGTGCATCGGTAAACACCATGTTTGCAGGAGCTGATAAAAAAGCCAATGGCGACAATGCACTCTCAACTTATGTTGAATTAGGTTACCAAATCGCACCGGTTGCTAAAATCTTCTTAGGGGGCTCACTCGGTGAAAGTGCAACTTATCGTACTACAGGTTTTGGAATTACTAATCTCGGAATAAAAATAAGCAAATCAATAGCTATTACCGACAAATTCAGCCTGCCTGTTTATGGCATTGTCGGAGCAAATCCTTATGAAAAAACCACATTCTTTGTAGCAGGTATTACACTTTGACATATCAACATTCCAAGATAAAAACAACATAATTAGATATCATTTCTAATTATCTTTATTCACTATTGAATTTAAAAACTAACTGAAAATGGGACCAAAACTTTTAATGGTAGCGACAACTGAAATGAGTACCCCGACAGGGTACATCATTGGAGCAATTATAGCCGTGGCTATACTGGGTTATTTAATTTACTCGCTTATTAAACCAGAGAAATTCTAACAGCGAATTATTCTCTTAATATTATAAATCTATGTTCACAACTTTTGATTTTCTACAAATAATTATTTTTCTCGGATTACTGATAGGCTTAACTCCTATTCTGGGAAATTTCATGTACAAGGTGTTTACAGGCGAAAAGCACCTGATGTCGACACCATTTGGTTGGCTCGAACGATTGACATATAAGATTGTCGGTGTTGACGCTACAGAAGAAACAAACTGGAAAAGCTATACTTTCGGATTGCTGACGTTCAACTTAATCGGGTTTCTGTTTGTGTTTCTGATTCAGTTGACACAGGCATTCCTACCACTAAATCCGGCTCATTTAGCTAATGTCACGTGGCATTCGGCGTTTAATACATCTGCGAGTTTTATAACCAACACCAACTGGCAAGGTTATGCTGGTGAAACCACGCTGAGTTATTTTGTACAAATGCTGGGTCTTACGGTTCAGAACTTTGTGAGTGCCGCCACCGGAATAGCCGTGTTATTAGCCCTTGCTAAAGGACTCTCGCGTAAAACGACTGACAAGCTCGGTAATTTCTGGGTGGATTTAACCCGTTCTACCTTGTACATACTTTTACCACTCTCAATATTGTTTGCTATATTCTTGGTTGGACAAGGAGTAGTACAGAACTTCGATTCTTATCAAACAGCTCATACCCTTCAGGGAACCCAACAAGTACTTCCGATGGGTCCGGCGGCTTCACAAATATCTATCAAACAATTGGGTACAAATGGTGGTGGTTTTTTCAATGCCAACAGTGCCCATCCATTCGAAAACCCAACCCCATTAAGCAACCTGCTTGAAATGTTGGCATTGATATTAATCCCCGCAGGATTAACCTTTACCTATGGTAAAATGGTAGGTTCCAAACGGCAGGGTTGGACCATTTTCACCGTTATGTTTATATTATTAGCTGCCGGTTTAGCCATTTCATTATATAGCGAATATGCTGCCAATCCTATTTTCGGACATTCAGCACTGATGGAAGGGAAAGAGACCCGGTTCGGCATAACCAACAGTGTCATTTGGTCAACCACCACTACAGACGTTTCGAACGGAGCAGTAAATTGCATGCATGATAGTCTGTCGCCGTTGGCCGGAATGGTTACCATGATCAACCTGCTGCTTGGTGAAGTTATCTTTGGTGGTGTAGGTTCCGGTATTTACGGTATGGTTGTATATATTATCCTCACGGTATTTATTGCAGGATTGATGGTGGGTCGTACCCCTGAATACCTGGGAAAGAAAGTGGAAGGATTTGAAGTAACAATGGCTATTATAGCTAATGTGATTACCTCTTTTGTAATCCTGTTATTTACAGCATGGGCGGCGGTGAGCACTCTTGGACTAGCCGGTTTGAACAATGCCGGACCGCATGGATTCTCCGAAATTCTATACGCTTTCGCTTCCGGGACAGGAAACAACGGTAGTGCCTTTGCCGGATTAAGTGCCAATACGGTTTTCTACAATTTATTGATTGGATTTGCAATGTTGATTGGGCGATTTGGAGTGATTATACCCATTATGGCCATTGCCGGGAGTATGGCAAAAAAGAAAATTACGCCTGTATCAGCAGGGACATTCCAAACGAACAATTGGCTGTTTATCGTATTATTAATCGGCGTTATCCTCATTATCGGCGGATTGACCTATTTCCCTGCCTTATCATTCGGACCGATTGTGGAACATTTATTAATGAATAACGGAATTACATTTTAATCATTTAGAATTATGACAACAAAATCAAATAAAAGTATCTTTAATAAAAAGCTACTTGCACGAGCTGCGAAAGACAGCATAATGAAATTAAGTCCTGTATCACTGATAAAAAATCCGGTTATATTTATAGTTGGTATCGGAGCAGTTCTGACTACTATCATTGTCTTTATAGGAATTTTTCATGGAGGGTATTCGTCTTTCAATTTGCAAATAGCAATCTGGCTTTGGTTTACAGTGCTTTTTGCCAATTTCTCCGAAGCAATAGCCGAAGGGCGTGGAAAAGCACAGGCCGAAAGCTTGCGTAAAAACCGCAAGCAAACCGTTGCCCGTAAAATGGTTGGGGACAAAGAAACAGAAGTGTTGGCTCCCGATTTACGCAAAGGCGACATTGTGGTTTGTGAAGTGAATGATATAATCCCATCGGATGGTGAAGTGATTGAAGGAATTGCCAGTGTCGATGAGTCAGCCATAACGGGCGAATCGGCACCGGTAATCCGCGAAAGTGGCGGCGACCGTTCGGCAGTAACCGGTGGTACAAAAGTATTGAGCGACCGTATTCTCATTCGGATATCAGCCGATGCAGGTGATACCTTTATGGATCGTATGATTGCACTGGTGGAAGGTGCCAAACGTCAGAAAACTCCAAACGAAATTGCCTTAACTATTTTATTATCGGGTTTGACCATTATATTCCTTTTGGCTGTTGTTACACTTCCTGCCTTTTTTGGATACAGTTTAACCGCTTCGGGAATATCGCTGTC
>Ga0302173_10001166_pt1 | contig 13307 bp, 15 predicted proteins | sample I_Fen_N3_1_FD_198785 | JGI IMG/M metagenome (GOLD analysis project Ga0302173, IMG submission 198785) | Peat permafrost microbial communities from Stordalen Mire near Abisko, Sweden - I_Fen_N3_1 | ecosystem: Environmental > Terrestrial > Soil > Wetlands > Permafrost | place: Sweden: Abisko... | reverse complement strand
ATCTTTTAAGTCTTGTAATTGTATGATCTTGACCTACAACTTCATCTAAGGTTTTTGGTCTGTATTTTTCAACCCATGGTCCATTCATCCTGTATCACCATTTTCATATTGTGTACCATGATTATTAACTTTTAGTTGGAATAAAAATTATACAAAAAAATTGGGGATATAACTGAACTTTTAACTAAATTAAAAAAATAAAAATAATAAAAGAATTTATTCGATTAACAGATTATTCAAAGAGTTCAGAAATCTCAGGATGCAATTTATTGGCAATACCGAGTTTAATAATCACAGGACCGTATGAATCGGTAATTTTTTTAAATTCAGGTCTTACCATCCCTCTAAATGCCCCGTAACCCATAACTTTTCCATAATTATCTGTAACTATTTCTAAAATTTTTGTGAAATCCTCTATGAACTGAGATTCTCTTTCTTCAATTGGAATTTTACTTGCATTCTCTCTTATCTTCTTAAAGTCTATAGTTGAGTTGCTTTTGACATTAACTCCATCCAACAACTTTTGGCACTGTTCGAAGGGTAAAAATTTTTGAGTTAAACCCCTTGCAGGTGCAACACCCATAATCTTACTGGCCCCAATGGACATTGCCTTGAATATGGCTTCATATATATCTAATATAAGATCTGATTTGTCAACCATGTCAATTGGTATATCCGTAACCTTTTTAATTTCTGGAAATGCTATTGGGGGTTTAATAATTGGAATTGATTCTTCAGGCTCTGATATTCCATCTATGGCAGTTGTAATATTTTCTGTACTTGATACTGATTTAAGTTCGGAGTCTGTAATTTCATGAGGTTCATTTTCTGAATCGGCATTTGAATCTATTTTATCCGATATTAGTGCCTCTTCAGTTATTTTCACTTGTTCATGAACAGCTGGTGCTTCAACCTCATTTATATCTTCAGATAAAATCTTATCTGCATCCATTTCCGTAGAAGCGTCTGAACTCATTTTTTCAGATGGGATTATATCAGTATCTTCTATTAAAACATTTTCAGCTGCTTTCAATGGTTTTTCAGATTCGTATTTCTGTTCTGAGATTTCAGTTTTAAGATCTTTAGTCAGAGTGATAATTTTTTCTGCTGATCTTTTAGATGAAACCAGAATTAAACCCACGTTTGCACTATTTTTCATTAAAACAATTAAATTAACTTTTCCTAGGCTAAGAAAAAGTGCCTTTCCATTTAAAGATTCAACCAGTACACGTTGAATTTTCCCTTGATTAGATGAATTAAGCAATCGTTTTGAAGAGCTTGTGATAACATGAGCCATGGGTCCGAACAAATCCACACCTATATCTTGTAGTATGCGCTGTGTAAGGATGTTTCCCATATCATCCACAATTAGACTTCCGTCTACCCCATCAACTTTAACGAGATCATTACTGATCCTTTCAAGTTTCACCATCAAATCATGATCGTTCATTAAAATCACAGTTTATAATTAAATTTAAATCTAATTTGATATTCCAGCTATTATGTTTATCGTTTTACTCTTGATTAAAATAAATTTTTATATGGTCAAAAATTGAATTATAAAGATATATTTATGCTTCGTTATAGTTTAATCCATTAGAAGACTTATTTAAATAAAAAAAAATAAATATTCAATGGATTTAAGTTAATAAAAAGGTAATTGATGAAGGGATATAGTATACTCCTTAGATTATCTGCCTCTTAATTAAAAATCCATTGCTGTCATGGATGTCGAGCATCATTGACGATTCACCATTTATCATGTGGGTTGCACAGGATAGACATGGATCATAAGCCCTTATTATCATTTCAAGCCTATTTTTAAGACCTTCAGATACTTCGTCACCTTTAATCATTGCTTTGGCAGTTTCTCTAACACCTATGTCCATTGAAAGGTTATTTTGACCAGTAGCTACTATGAGATTTGCCCTCTGGATTATGCCGGCACCATCTGTTTCATAATCATGGAACAAAGTTCCTCTAGGTGCTTCAATTACTCCAACTCCTCTCATTTTTTGATCTGATTCTTTTGCATCACTAATGGACATTAATGGTTCTTTCAAATCGGTTTTGATATTTGTGCCGGTGATTGAGTCATCTTCCAAAAGTTCAACAGCCCTTTCAACAGAGTACATGAGTTCTATTAAACGTGCATAATGGTATAGTAATGGGTTTTGTGCCATTCCAAACTTGTCTTTGTACTCACCGTAGAGTTCTGATGCTTTTTCTGTAGGAACACTATTTGCAATGTTGAGTCTTGCCAATGGCCCTACTCTGTAGTTACCTTCAGGGAAACCAATCTGTTTCATGAATGGAAACTTCATATAAGACCATGGTTGTACTTTTTCTTCTATGTAGTCGAGGTAGTTGTCTGTATCAAATTCTGTAACAGAATTTCCTGATTTGTCAATTATCTTCATTGGGCCATCGTAGAATTCTAGGGCACCCTCATTGGTTAAACCACCAAAATAGGTTTCTATAGGACCAAGCATTTCAATAGCATCAGCATACTGCTCAAATAATGGCTTTGCTACTTCTAAACCTGATTCAACTAATCCTATTCCTTCTTTAACTTTTGGGAGAAGTTCATCCCTTTCTTCATTGCTGAGTGCTTTTGATTGGCCGCCGGGAATCGATGTTACAGGGTGAATAGGTTTTCCACCTACAACTGATGTTATTTCCTGTCCAATCTTTCTGGTACTGATGGCCATCCTTGCTAGCCCAGGGTCCTTCTTGATGATTCCGACTACATTTCTTTCCTTTGGATCTGAATCTGGTCCAAGAACCAGGTCTGGTGCTCCTAGGAAATAGAAATGTAGAGCATGGGAATGAATGTATTGACCTAATAAAGTTAGTTCTCTTAATTTTTGTGCAGTTTCTGGTGGTTGTATACCGAACACGGCATCTGTTGCCTTGGCTGATACTACGTGATGAGCTGTTTGGCAGACTCCACATATTCTGGGTGTTATTCTTGGTGCTTCTTCTACTGCGGCACCTTCCAGGAATTTTTCAAATCCTCTTATTTCCATTACATGAAAGTGAGCATCCGAAACATTTCCAGCATCGTCCATTTGAACGGTTATTTTTGCATGTCCTTCAATACGGGATACCGGGCTAATTTCTATCTGTTTCATAATTATCACCAAAATTTATTTCTTGACCAACTGAGGGATCAATGAGACTTTTTTATTCTCCATTATAGTGCTTCCAATAACAAATCCATATATCACATGCCCGATGTCGTAAAACTGTTTTTCAACATCTTTGTGTGGCATCTTAGAAATATGGGCTATCCGGTTTATGATACAGTTGTATACATCATGATTGGGTTCTCTTAAAATATCCATTGATGGTCCTCCGCACCCATGACATGGAACTCCAGCAGCAGAGCAAAGCGCACCGCATCTTCCTAATGTCGCCGATCCCATGCAAATGTATCCCTGACTCAAGAAACATTTATCAGGGTCTGGTGTTCCTTCAACTCTCCTGTGCACCTTATCAAATTCAACATGTTCCATAGTACGACTACAATCTGCACAAACAGATTTTTTAGGTATTACTGGTGCTTCTCCATTTATTAAAGGTACAAGAACATCCTTGACGAGATTTTCCTTTGGTGGGCATCCCGGCAGGTAAAAGTCTATCTCTGCCATGTCTCCTGCAGGGTGTACTATTGGTAATAATTTTGGAACCACTTGATTTGGTTGTTCAGAAGGATCTGTACTGGGATTGTCTGAGAAGCTTCTAGCTGAAACATCTTCAGGACTGTAAAGATCTGCCATACATGTAATCCCTCCGTAGCAGGCACAAGTCCCGTAAGCAATAACAATATCTGCCTTTTCACGGATTTCTTCAAGCCGCTCCTTATTTTCTTCGTTCCTAACAGAACCTGATACAATTGCAATATCAATATCATTTGGTATTTCCTTTACATCCATTAGAATAGGGGCATAAACCAGATTTGCTTGTTCAAGTACACCGATTAAATCTTCGTGGAGATCGAGTATGGATAACTCGCATCCTGCACAGCTTGCAAGTAATTCTAGAGCTATGTTTACCATTATTTACCACTCCACTTGATTGTTAATGTTTTTAAACATGCATTTGGCCCTACATGATCAATATCAAGTTTTCCCTTGATGTCCATTACCTCTTCAACAGCCCCCACTGTGTATCCATAAAGAAGGTAACATAAAGGACCTTTTTGAGGTAAACCAGTTCTTCGAAGCGTCTGTCTTACAACACAGTCTCTGAATATTAGTTTTACTACTGTTTCATCCCCTTTTTCAACAGTGAAACCTTCCTGACCTGCAGGTTTCCACATATCAAAATAAAATTCAACACCTAATATTTCACTTAATTCCTGCATAGCCTTTTCAAGGTTATCAGTTTTTTCAACCATTTTACCGGCTTCATGTCCCATTCTTTTACCAGCTTGGTAAACAATTGCATTTGCTCCTCGACCAGAAACTTGTTCAAGAGCACTTGACATGGAACCAACGAATTTCATTAGCACGTGAAGGGCTTCTTCATAATCATCAATATTTCCCCCACATTCATCAGGAATTAGTTCAGGTTTAAAATCCCCAAATACTTCCTTTTCTTCCCTTTTAATTTCATATGCCATAAGAAAGTCTCCTATATTATCTTTTTGAGTACATCATTTACCCGTCTATCGATATAAAGCCTTTTTGCAACGTGTATGTTCTTATGTTCCATAGCTTCTGCTGGACAAATTTCATGACATGAAAGACAAGCCATGCAATCATCTGCATTTACAACCTTGGTTTTATTCTTTGTTTCATCCATTTCATAGACATCGTTGGGGCAGTCGTCCACACAAGAACCGCATCCAACACATGCATTTTCGTCTATTTCTATTTCTACCATATCTACGCCTCTTAATACTTTTTTTAGATTATGGAAAGATTTAGTAGTGACCTACTAATCCATCTTATCAATCCTTATTCAAGAAATGCAGTATTGATCTTATATATTGCTTTATTCATTATTAATAAAAGTTTACCAACTAAAGACTCATTACTTTGCAATTGATTAAACTTCGATTAATTTGATGATTGATTCACATTAATTTATAAATTTAAAAATAGTTTGGTGATATTTCACACAATATACTACTAATACAAAAAGGCACTGTGATGATTGACACAAAGAAATTTTAAAAAAAAAATTAGATCAAATATTATCTGTTGAAACCAAAGTACAGTGGGTTATAAAAGCTGCTTCCTTTTTACCTGGAGGATAACAAGTCATTAGCATAAGTCTTGCTTGTCCATCAAGTGCGAAAGTTACTGGATTGGTCTTGTAGTCCCAGCGTATATCATCTCCATTTGAAGTTACTGAGTAGGTATATTTCTTTTTCATTATGGGGTCAATGATAATTACTTTGTCCCCCACTACTAATGTGCCTAAATTTGTAAATAAACCGGAATATGTTGTTCTATGGCCTAAGATTCCACATTCTCCAGGTTGTCCTGGCATGGCACTTTCAGGATAGTGATAAACTGCGTTATAGGCGTTTACAGTATCTGAACGTATAGAACAGTCTACTCCAAGTTTAGGAATGACCAGTTCTCCAATTGATACACTTCCAGCTGTGCTCAATGGATCCAGAGCATCAACAGGATCACTCATTCTCTCATTATAATCCTTTAAACTCTGCTGGGCGTGGGTTAAATTTTTAGATTGCTCAAAACCGGCCATAACTATGGTTAATGAAATTAAAATGCAACATCCCAATATTCCAATTGATAAAATACTAGTTCTTTTCATCATTTACCAACAGTAAAGGCCTTATTTTGCCGGCGATTATTGATCTGTATTCTGCAACTTTCCATGGGTCATCTACCCAAACACTTAAAGTTGTCTTTATTCCAGTATCTGATAATTCATTAATAATAAAATTTGGCTTTGGTTCATTGAGTGCCCAGCTAAAATTGGACAGCAGCTTTATGAACTCTTTATTTATGTACTCGATTTCAATGGTGTAGGGTATATTAATTTCCAGATCAACTCTCTTTTCTTCCATTGGGGTATGGTTTACATGTACGTTTTTTGAAAAATTTGAATTTGGAATTGATACAATGTTGTTGTCTGGAGTAATGAGTTTAGTAACTCTGAAACCCATAAATAATACCTTTCCTTTTTGATCAGCTATTTCAATGATGTCTCCAACTTTGAAACTTTTATCTGCCAGCACAAAAAGTCCTGCAATAAAATTTGATATGGTGTCCCTAGCTGCAAAACCAACAGCAATACCAACTATTCCTAAACTCAATGCAATGGCTGTTATATTTATCCCCAGTTCATTCAGGATCAGAGTTAAAGCAAGAGCATATATTGTATATTTGATCAGTTCGTTTACAACTTGGACTAGGGTTGGTTCAGAATTGAACTTTTTACCTGTATTATTTATGAAAATAGATGTCCATTTAATAATTCCAAGAGCTGCGACAATTATAATCAAACATACAATAACATCCCTCAAGAGTGGGTAATTTATAATGGTATTAAGGGTCATGTTGTTTCACCTTAACTGTCATTATGTCCTCTGCAATACATGAATCTTCAAAAATTTCTATTGCTTCTCTCTCCATGACTTTAGTATCTTTATATCTGGTACTTATATGGGTTAAAATCAATTTTTTGACATTTGATTTTTCAGCAATCTCTGCTGCCATTGCTGAAGTTGAATGTCCAGTTTCATAAGCCTTATCTTTGTGGCTGTTATTAAATGTAGATTCATGAATTAAAATATCTGATTCCAATGAGAAATTTATCATCTGATCACAAGCCAGTGTATCTCCTGAATATACAATTTTTCTACCATTCCTCTTTTCACCAAGTACTTGCTCTGGTGTAATTAGTTTTTCACCAATCTTAACTGGAACCCCACTTTGAAGTTTACCATAGGCAGGACCGGGTTTTACACCCAATGAAAGTGCCTTTTCCTTATTAAATTTTGGCGATCTTTTCTCTTCAATACTGTAAGCAAAGTTCAATACAGAATGTTCAGTTTTGCAGCAGCAAATGATATAATCATTATTTTCGAGGACAGTACCTTCAGATATCTCATAAACTTTAATTTCAAATGACATTGCAAAGTAGCCTAAACCTCTCATGCAATCCACCAGTTGATATAATCCCTGCGGACCATATATCTCCAAAGGTTCTGTTCTACCTCTGAACGCCATGGATTGTATCAATCCCGGAAGTCCTAATATATGATCTCCATGAAAATGAGTCAAGAAAATTTTATCGATCTTCATGGGGCTGAGTCGGGCCCGCGTCATTTGTCTTTGTGTCCCTTCTCCGCAATCAAAAAGCATTATTTCACCAAAAGCTTTCAAAGCTATTGCGGAATGATTTCTATGATTAGTAGGTATTGCAGAAGATGTTCCTAAAAATATAATTTCCATTTTAACCATCCTGAATATAGATAAACTTTTTTTAATATAATAATACAAACTGAAGAATTTTAATTCAATTAAAGGGTGTTATAGCCTTTTTATAATGAATATTTATATCTTTTATTTTATATAGAAATACTTATACATGATTAATAAATCACTTAGTTTTTGGGTGTGTAAAATGTATGAAGTATGATCTAACGGAAATAATACAGATGATCCATCATGATGTTGGTTTTGAAGACATCACAACTAAAGCCCTTATAGAGCCCGAAACTTTGATAAAGGCCCATATTATAAGTAGAGAATCAGGGATTTTATCGGGTGTGAAACTGGCAAGCGAAGTTTTTCAAGAATTCTTGATAAAGACAGTAATTAAGAAATCAGATGGCGATAAGATAGAAGCTCAAGAAGTTCTAATGGAAATTGAAGGTGATGCAGGTACTATACTGGCTGTTGAAAGAACTGTTCTGAATTTATTGATGAGAATGAGCGGAATATCAACAATTACTTCTGAACTTGTTGCAAAGGTTCGTGGGATAAATCCAGATATAATTGTTTCAGGAACGCGAAAAACAACACCAGGACTTCAATTTTTCGAGAAAGAAGCTATTAAGGTGGGTGGTGGCGATACTCATCGCTACAGGCTGGATGACTGTATACTGATAAAGGATAATCATATTGCATTGGTTGGAAGTGTGAAAACTTCTGTTGAAAAGGCAAAGAGATATGCAAGCTTCACAAAAAAAATAGAGATTGAAGTAGAAAATACTAGAGATGCTTTAGAAGCTTCCATTGCAGGTGCAGACATAGTTATGCTGGATAATATGAGTCCAAAAGAAGTTAAAAATGTTGTAATAGCTCTTGAAAATAAAGATCTTAGAAATAATATTTTGATAGAAGTGTCTGGTGGTATTAATCCCAAAAACATAGAAGAATATGCTGAAACCAAAGTGGATATTATTTCAACTGGATACATCACACATTCTGTTCCAGCACTTGATTTGAGTCTTGAAATTATATGATTAAATATTTTTTTTTTAAATAACTGCTTTCAATATTTTAATGTTAGCTTTAATAATTAGCATAAATTTCAGTTCAATACCTCAAATTATTGAAGCAAAGATCAATCTAATCATTAACTATATATATAGTCTACAACAGATGATTTAATTGAATTATGGAGGCTTTTTATGTTAGAATATAATGAAGAAGAACACAACCAAGCAGATGACGAGATTAATGAAGAAATTGATGAAAAAATTACCGTTTCTGAAGAAGTTAGTGATGAAGATAATAGTTCTGAAGAAGTTAGTGATGAAGATAATAGTTCTGAAGAAGTTAGTGATGAAGAAAATGATTCAGAAGAACTTATTGAATATGTGGAAACTCCAGAAGGAGAAGATCTACCCTTTGCAAAGGCTGAAGTAGTAAGGCTAATGAAAAGGAATCTTGATAAAGACAAGATGATCAGAGAACGTGTTAAAGTGGAAATGAATAAATTCCTCGGAGAAGTCCTTGAAAGGGTATGTGAACAACTCAATGATTATCCATACACCACAATAGAGTATGAAATGCTCAAAGAATCCATATATCCATACACCAACATCAAAAGGATCAATGAAGAGAAATTCAGAATATTAAAACATCTTGAAGCAATTAAAGCAGATTGTGATGCCTTAACCATGGATGTAAGGAAATCATTGAAGCTTAAAGATGTCGATGATGATGATGAGATATTTTAATCTCATTATTTAATTTCATATTTTATAAAGTTTCGAATCATTAAAACAACAGTCCATAGTGTTCTATTTATCTATGGTTACAAAACCAGTATTCAATTTTTCTATTTCTTCCTGACTCAATTTTCTCCTTTCAGCATCTTCATGTATTATTATGCTGTGTCCGAATGGATCCTCAATAATCAGAGTTGCTGATCCTTCGCCAGATTTAATTTCATCAATTTTTTCAAGTATTTTAAGTGCATTTTCAGTTACATTCTCTTCTTCGGCCCACTCCATTGCAGTTGCAATAGCAGATTCAAACCTGTTTATAACACCTTCAACATTGGACACATATCCCTGAGATTTGGGACCTGGTTCAACCTTTAGTCCAAGTTCAGGTATACTAACTGTAGCTGTTTGAGATTTAACTACTCTAGTGTTAATATTATCCCTTTTAATGATTAATGAATATCTAACGGGTTCTTTCTGTTCTAAACAAATAGTATCACTGTGCCGATATCCACATTCAGAACACAAAATGGTTGATTCCATAATTTCCCCAAAATACGGTATTTTTTCAGTTTTACTGGTCATTTCAAGTGTATTTTTACACTTACAAACAGGACAGTCTGTTTTTACGTTGTTCAAATTAGAACTCTCCTTTGTATATTATATAAATAAAAAAAAATTTCAGAAATTATGAAACTTTATCTTCTATCTTTTCTGGTTTTTTAATTTCTTCCTTGTTATACAGGAAACCCTTTTCATGAAGGTCATTGATCATATTTTCCAAACTTTTCTTATCAGGTGCACATATTTTGTGACTGTGAACATTATCTGAAAGTTTGTAAAGATTTTCAAGATCATGTTTTCTTTTAGGTGTTTGTTCAAGTTTATCAAAAAATCGTTTAGCTTCAACTGGATCAAACACATTCACATTCCTTTTAAGTGGTTCCCCAAATCCTGGGAGAAAATATGAAACATCAACTATTCTACCGCCATATTTGTCCAGAATAATTGATGACTCATCTGCTAGTTCATCTACAGAGTGTTTAAAGAGCATTACTTTACATATTCCTCTAATCAAAGTTAGCATTCGTTTCAATGTATGGTCAATGGTTTGATTGTTGATAACTGGAATGTTATGTTCAAGGGCACTTTTAACAAGGTAATCATTAATGATCCTGTTTTCCTTGAAATATTCAAGGTGTTTTCCACCACGTTTAATTTTCATAGCTCTTTTAACGAACCGTTCCTTGTGAACTTCCTTATCGGCTGTAAGTACAAAGAAGTGTATTGATGCATCATCTTTAAATTTCTCAATGTCAATGAATCCTGGCACCAAGTGCACGCCTTCAATAACAACGTCATCAAAATCATCAACAGCTCTTCTAATAACCCTTTCAATAGCAGGTATCACAAAAGAGGCATGATCTTCAAAACCAGCTTCAATCAATGAATTTGTGTCTCCGTCAAATCTTTCTTTATCCCTAAGAGTTAAATATGCATCAAATGAAGATTTATGAAGTGATGGGGCATAGTCCGGTCCTATTATACCACGAACTATGGCTCTGATAAAATCTGTTTCAATCAAATGTTTTATTCCCAATTCCTTTGCTAGTTCAGATGCGATAGTTGATTTACCAATACCTGATGCACTTCCAATGAGTATAACATAGGGTTTTCTCAATTTGTTCCTCCCCAAATATTTTGTCATAAAACGCTGATAAAAGATTATGTTAACATATCAATTACACGTTCAGCGCTTCTTCTCATTTCTATCCTGATCAATCCTAGATTTATCTTAATGTCTGTTATTACAACTAAGATTCCCTCTCCAGCATCGATCATTAGAGTTTTACCTTTTTCTCCTTCAATCATTACTTGCTGTAAGGGTTCATGCTTCATTTCTTCAGCTGATCGTTCTGCTGTACCAAAAACTGCTGATGCCATGGCGGCTACCAGTTCTGAGTCTATATCTCCCGGTACTTCACTTTCTATTATTAAACCATCTTTTCCAACTACAAGTGATCCGTTTACCCCGTTAATCCTTCCTAAATCCTTAAGTATTCTTTCTATCATTTCTACCATACCAATGCCTCCACAATAGAATTGAGTAATTTACCTATTGAGTCTACCCAAAGTATATATCTTGGTTTAACATTTATTAAATAAATAGGTAATGTTAAGTTTCTCAGTAATTCACTAAAATTTATAGGAGTGATCCATTGTATTTTATAACTTCTCTTCAAGAAATTCAAGATCTCAACCCATTTGTCGTCATTGGATGTGGTGGAGGCGGAGAAAAATTTGCTAATTTTGAGGGTGTTGAAGCTATTGGATTCATCGATGATAATATTGAAAAACAGGGTCAAAAGTTCTGTGACAGTATTGTCTCTGGAGATCTAAAAGAAGTTCTAGATAAAACCAATGCCAAAAGTGTTGCAATAATGTTGCCGATAGGTGCAGAAGGATCAGCTCTGAAGTATGCTGTTCAAGCAATTGACAGCGGCAAGAATGTTGTAACTTCGTTTAGATCACTACCACTGCTTCAAAATGAATCAATTATAAAGTTTGCCGATGCTAAAGGAGTAATATTAAAGGAAATAAGTCCACGTTTGGATGTAATAAAAAATATTTTTGGTACTGCACCTCCAATGTGTACAGAAGTTTTACCAAAACTGAGCTACAAACATAAAACTCCAGTTGTTTTTGTTGGAGGCACATCTCAGGAATGTGGTAAAAGAACAACAACGCGAATGTTGGGTAAAGCAGCTAAAGAAAAGGGCTTAAATGCAGTTGTTATTTCTACTGATGAAATGGGATTTGAACAACCAGTTGACATGAATTTTAGGGCAGGCAGCCTTTCAGTCATGGATGTAGCATCTGCAGTTATTGGATCAGTTAAATATATGGAAGAACTTAAAGATCCTGACATAATATTTGTTGAAGGCCAATCCAGCCTTACTGAAATGGGTAATCCTCATCCAAGAGGTCTTTCTGCAGCAATATTGATAGGTGCTATGCCTGACGCTACCATTGTTTGCCATAGACTCAATCATCCCTACAGAGAACCAAGGGGTATCGATTATGAGATTCATGCAATTGAAGCAATAGAACCTACCAAAGTTGTTGGATTATCATTAAATTTAAGGAATGTAACTGATAAAACGGAAATTGTCAACTATGAAGAAAAATATGGGTTACCAGCTGCAGATGTCAGGGATGGTGGAGCATCAAAATTACTAGATGTGATTATTGATAATATAGGGGACCTAAAGAAATGAAGGATATATTGGATACAATTAAAAAAAATATTGGTATAGATGATGAAACTGAGGATAAAGAGGAACAAGAGACCATAATAGTTCCTGAACATTCTTTATACGAAATTATCCTCACGAAGGCAAAGAACCTTGATGACTTTGACTTTGCACTGAGTCAAATCACAGAGGAAAAAAATCCCATAATAATGGATATGAGCCTGCTTGAAAAGGATAGTCCCGAGGAATTTAAATTAGCAGGCGAAAAATTGAAGGCATTTAGGGATAAAACTGGTGGAGAAGCCATCTTGCTTTGTAAAAATGGTAAAAATATTATAATCATAACACCTCCTGAGATCAAGCTTATAAGGAAGTAAATAACAATATTCACCTAACAATGGTATAGATTTTCTATCTCATTTAAGATTTAAATTATCTATATACTAGTTATCATAATATTATTGGGTTATCAATTTGGGGTATTAATTGAGGGATATTAATGGATTTACCAATAACCAGACCTTCCAAGATCTGTTACGCTGATGAATGTGATTTTCCAGAAATGTTGATAGAACTTTCAGCAAATAAACACAATGGATTTATAAGGATCACGTCTGGCGATGATGAAGGATTTATTCTTTTTAAAAAGGGCAATGAAATTGCAGCATCTTACGATAGATATTCTAGAGTAGAAGCAATAGAAAATATTAAAGTTGCAATGGAAGATGGATCAACCATAATTGAAGTATTTGATGTTAGAGAAAGTCAAGTAGACTTTTTTATGGATATGAACAAGCCATATATAATTGGTTCTGAAGCTTATCAAATTATTGATGAACTTAAAAATAGAGGTCAAATACAGGAAGAACCTAAACCTCAACTTAAGGCAG
>Ga0302173_10001164_pt1 | contig 13314 bp, 11 predicted proteins | sample I_Fen_N3_1_FD_198785 | JGI IMG/M metagenome (GOLD analysis project Ga0302173, IMG submission 198785) | Peat permafrost microbial communities from Stordalen Mire near Abisko, Sweden - I_Fen_N3_1 | ecosystem: Environmental > Terrestrial > Soil > Wetlands > Permafrost | place: Sweden: Abisko... | reverse complement strand
TCTGATTTAAACCTACACAAAGTAAAGTATTTATATAACCACGAACCACTTCAAAATGAACTTTGGTATATAATAAAAATCACATTAGATAATAACAAAATTGCTATAAGTTCTCCTATTTTTAGATGCTAAAGAAAACTTGTACTTATGTGAATACCAGCCGAAATTTAATATCAAGTATAAATAAAACTTGCGATATGGGGATCTATAAATACCCATATCGCAAGTTTTACTCATACATTGCATATATATCCAAAAATAGAAATAAGGGGGCATGCTTTTGTGGAGTGTTACATTAGAAGATTTTTATGGTTGTGCTTCTTAGATTATAAGTTGTTCCAAATGTGCTTGTTCAAAGCTTGCCTTTGAAGCAAGCATTTTGGGCACAACTTGTAATCTTGGAAGCACCCATAAAAATCTTCAGTAACTGGAACAAATGCATGCCATCTTATTTCGGCGGGCTATACGCATAAGTAGTATTCCCACTGTGGATATCTATTTAGGTACCCACCCCCAAAGTTTTACTTATCTTTCTTTACTCTATTTGGCTTAGCTTTTGATTTAATTACTATTTGTTTTTCTTTCTTCTTAGGTCCACCTGTTTGCATAATTTCCATAAACCATAAGAAAAATATTGTTATAAATCCCATTAATCCAGTTCTAATGTAAACATTGGCTTCACCTACAACTATTTGAACTATAAATAATAATATGGCTATTGATAAAGGAATCCATTTATTTATACGTACCTTTCTAAATATAAATCTTCTACACACTCCATAAACTGCCAATATAACAACTAAAATTAATATAAATGAAAGAATTGTTAAAAAAATATTCATCTGTCAAGTATCCTCCTACAAAAAGTCTATATATTTAATAATAATTTATATATAAAATATTATCAAGCATTCACTCTATTTTATTTTATTTTATTTTTTACTATTATCATCGAAAACTAGTAATTTTTATCAAAATATCAATATTATAAAATTTATTTTTACAATATTGTAGTTTTCTCTTTAATTATATATATAAATTTGATAAAATAGAAAAAGTATATAATATAAAAAATGCGAGGGGATATTATGGCTTTAGTCTCAAATACTCATTTAGATGAATTAGATTTACAAATACTTGACTTATTAATAAAAGATTGCAGAACTCCATATTTAGAAATTGCTAGAGTATGTCATGTTAGTGGTGGAACCATCCATGTACGAATGAAAAAAATGGAGGATATGGGAATAATCAAAGGTTCCAGAATAGTATTAAACCTTCCTAAATTAGGATACGATGTATGTTGTTTTGTTGGAATATATGTGGATAAAACTTCTTCTTTTAATACTGTATTTGATGAAATGTCAACTATAAAAGAAGTTGTAGAGCTACATTTAACTACTGGTAACTACTCTATGTTCGCTAAAATAGTGTGTACCAATATTTCAGATTTACAAGATGTATTACTTAATAAAATAAACAATATTGATGGAATACAAAGAACTGACACTTTTGTTTCTTTATCTCAACCTATAGATAGAAATATTTCTTTGTAAAAAAGAGTCAATATGGGATAAAAACACATTTTTAAATGCATACTATAAGTATATTATAGAGGAGTGTGTTTTTATGAAGCTTTTAAATGCTGTTTCACTTATATTAACAATAATAGGTGGTCTTAATTGGGGTCTTATTGGATTCTTTCAATTTAACTTAGTAAATTCTCTTTTAGGTGAATTTACCATAATAACCAAACTTATATATTGTTTAATTGGAATTGCGAGTTTATATTCAATCTCTTTTTTTATTAAAGAGAAAGTATACTAAATTTATTAATATTAATGCTCATTTTTTTAATATATCTTAAAGTTAAATATATTTTAACTTTAGATATATTCTAATATAAGTTTTAATTTATATTTTATGTAAACATATCTTATTAAAAAGATATTATTCTTAATTAAAATAGTGTTAATTTAACATTAAAAATTCCTTAATTATGTGACAAGAAATTTTTAATGTTAAATTAATATTATTTCATGATATTTTGATATATAATAAATTGTAAATACTCAATAATTTAACTAAGGGGGTAAGAATATATTTGCGTACACTATTAAGTTTTAATTATTATAATTTAATATATTTCTTTGCATTTTATTCTTTTGCAGGTTGGTGCGTTGAAGTTTTATATTATTTTAAAAATGAACATAAATTTGTGAATCGAGGATTTTTATACGGTCCTTTTTGTCCAATATACGGTTGTGGAGCAGTATCTCTTGTAGTATTTCTTGATAACTATAAGAATAATATATTTATACTATTTTTTTTAGCAGTTGTGTTAACTTCAGTTTTAGAATATTTTACAGGATTTATATTAGAAAAATCATTTAAAACGAAATGGTGGGATTACTCTGATGATCCATTTAATATACACGGACGAGTTTGCTTGATTTACTCACTAATGTGGGGTGTTGGTGAAGTTATTATAATTAGAATAATACATCCTATTCTTAATAACATTGTTATGAATATTCCTGCAATATTAGGAGATATCTTACTCTCTGTCATTGTTATTTATTTTGTTATTGATTTTTTCTTTACTTTAGCTTCTCTAATGCAATTTAATAAAATGTTTTTTGCATTTCAGTTTGCACCAGTGAATTTTTTATTTGAAAAACCAAGTATTTTATTTACATCTACAAGGGAAAAAGCTATTGATAAGATTAAAATTTTTGAGTCTTTTATTGGTAAATTTAAATTAAACAATAGAAGCTTACGCCATACTATTTCGTACAAACCATTGAATGATATATTTAAATCTTTAAAAGATAAATTAAAAAGGGATTAAGGTAAAATACTTACCTTAATCCTTTTTAATTTTATTATATATTAGGGATATTCAAAAAAATACCAAGTCACTATTTTTTATTTCATCTTTTTTATTTCATCAAACAATTCTATGGCTGCATTCCTTGGACCATTTTTCTCTTGACCATTTACTCCTAAGCAAGTTCTAATTTGTCCAACCTTAACTTGTCCTTTTTCGAACATTATTTTGTAGTATTTATCAATAAGAATATTAGTTTCATCTTGCTTTTGAGCTGGTCCAAATGGATTTGCAAAATATGATTCTACTAACCCCTTTTCAGTAGTTGTTCCTTTAGCCATTCTAGCACCTGATTTAAATACTTTTATTGCATCTTCTGGAGTTGCAAAGTAATTTAAATATTTTCCACCCTCTTCAACACCTTCATAATTATTTGCATAGAAGAAGAAATCTATTGGATGTCCTTTAGAAATTTCTTTATATGACGCGACCGGTACAACAAGTCTTGCATTAATTTTATCTGGATTCATAAATATACTTCTATCCATTTCTTTAAATGCATATCCTTGATCTAAATCATCTAATCTAACGAAAGCACCAATTTCAGTTCCATAACCCTTAATCACACCATCTTCTAACTTAAACGTCCCCATATCATCAAAAATAATTGTCATATCTGAAATATAATCTTCACTTAAACATCTAAATGCCTCTAAGCTTTCAGATTTACCTGCTCCACTATCCCCCATAATAACAACATTAGCTTCGTTTCCACTTTTAAGAATAATATTTACCATAGATCCATGTATTGGTAAAAATCCTCTTTTTATCATAATTAAATTGTAAAGAGTTAACGTCATCTTCTTTATATAGCCAAAATAATCAATTTTTTCTGAATGACTTACATATCCAAGCATTATATCATTTTCAACATCATCATAAAATACTGTTTTCAATTCTTCCCCATCATCTTTAGCTCCAAATACATAAACAATATCAGGCTTTCTCCCTCTTGTTTCTTCACTTCTTGCCATTTCAAATAAATTGCATAAACTTATTCCATGCTCCATAAAATCTCTATGAAAATAAATAAAAGTAAGCAATCCACCTATTTTAGCTGGATAACAAAACCAATGTTCCTTATTTATTTGAGCATATTTTAATGGATTATATTTTATCTCTGCAAACATGCCATCTCGTGTATTTTTTTTAGGATACGTAATAAAAGGAGTTTCTAAAAGTATATGATCGATAAATGGAACTTCCTCTAATAATTCATAACCATTTGGTCTCACCCATTCCATTTCATGAATCATAATACATGCATTTCCCCCAGCTGGTATTTGCCTGTATACTTTGGGTTGATATCCTGCTACATGATGTTCAATCTTTCTATATAACTTTAAAATTAATGTAGAAAAATTAGCATTTGCTTCTGTAAAACTAACAGCAGCTAGACCTTGTTGAACTTTATATCTATGAACTATAGTATATCTTTCAAGCTTTCTCCAAAATAAATATAAATCTTCTATAAATACTATAAATTTATCTCTATCTTGTAACAACTTTGAATATACCACACTAATTTCCACAATTTCTTCCACACTCATAACTGTTAAATATTTTATTAGCATAGTTAAATCTCTTCTGATATCTATAAGACTATCTGTATCTAACGCCTCATTTAAGTATCTATATGATATTGAATTTCTCTTTTTAGTTCTTCGTAAATAAACCTCTAAAATTCGTCTAAATCCATCGCTTTCTAATATAGACTCAAAGCTATTACAGTACTTTGCTGTGAAATTTATCATCACTTTGTCATTACTCATAGAAAATTCCTTCTTCATTTCCTTGCCCCCTATATGAAATTTTACAAGTTCAAATATTGCATTTTTCTTTTATTTTATGCATTTTAAATTAATTATACCACACTTTTTGCAACATTCAACCCAACTTTTTTTCATTTCTTGCACATTGACTAAGTAATAACAATTTAATATTACATAAATTTTTGAATTTATTCATAAGTCAAAAATGAGTTAACCATATAAATACTTTTTATACTAATATATTCAACAACGCTCATTTCGTGAACATTATATTCATTTTTAATTCTTTTGTTCGTATTATATGTGTTTTTAAATATGTCGTGTATAGACTACATATAAACAATGGTATACGCAATAAAAAGATATAGAATGCCCATACTGTTTGACTTTGAGTATTGGATAAAATACTTGGAATGAACTATCAAAAAAACTTAGTAAAGCTTGTACTAAGTCTCCTGATTGAATTTAGGCACAATCAGCCTCCTTGCCCTGATCAGTTTTAGCATAATAAGATATAATATTGTTCTTTTCGTATTTTTTATATACACCTAATATTTTATATTCTTTTCTTATTCTATTTTTTTCACTGGCATACCCATCTCTTGTATTATCTACTATCAATTTAATATCCTCACCACAAACGATTAAGTCTTGTATTATAGCACCTCCTTCTATTGTATAACCCGTTATTCTTACCATATCTCCCATATTTATTTTCTTATTTTCATAATTTCGAACAAAATTATCAAGTTTCTCTATATTACACTTTATACCATTTACGTTTACAACATCACCATTTTTCCGAGCCATATCAGCATAATATTTCTTTGGCAGTTTATCTAGTTCTTCATAAGAATTTTTAGTGGTTTGAATCCATGCTCCATCAGAACCTATGTTATATCCATCAATTGTTGTATTCTTTATCATATCACCATTAATGGATAAATAATACCACCTATCTCCATCTTGGAACCAACCTATTTTCATGTACCCATTGTTATTAAAGTAATACCACTTTCCATCAATCTCTTTCCAACCTACTGACAATAAATTTCCTTCTGTATTACACCAACCTATATTATCTTGTTTCCATTCTGCACTTGCACTAATTGGATTTAATGCAAATACAGAAGCTACTACTAGTAATTTCCCTAGTGTTTTTGTTAATTTTGGCCTTTTCATTATTACTCACCTCAATTTCTTTATATAATTAAAAGAATAATACTATATCTAGTATATCACGATATTAATCAAAAAATTATTTTTGCTTAATATCTAATAATGCATTTTCTATACCTTTGGTGAGAAGTTCTTGGTTGTGCTTCGCACCTTTTTTAGCTGTGAGATGTTCTTAATTGCACTTAATAAGTTCCTAATTGTGCTTCGCACTCTTTTCATATGTGCGCGCTTTTTTTATTGGTGAAAAGTTCTCGGTTGTGCTTCGCACTTTTTTTATAGGTGAGAAGTTCTTAATTGCGCTTCGCGCTTTTTTTATCTGTGAAATGATCTTGGTTGCGCTTCGCGCTTTTTTTATCTGTGTATATTTTATAAATATTATTTATAATGATACAATAGTGTAAATAGCTATATGATAAGGGGGAACTTTCAAGTTTATGAATAAAAATCATGTTAACAAAAAATACTTATTTATATTTATACTAATTATACTAATTTCATCTTTAACAATAAGTTGTAATTTTCCAACAAATGATTCTAATAAAAATAATCAAATTGAATCGAATAAAATGATTGTGCATTATATAGATGTTGGTCAAGGAGACTCTATTCTAATTCAGGTAAATAATAAAAATCTTTTAATAGATGCTGGACCTAAATCTGATAAAAAGAAACTTTTAGATTATTTATCTAGTTTAAACTTAAATAAATTAGATTATGTAATTGCAACTCATCCCCATGAAGATCATATTGGTAATATGGCTGATGTAATCGATGATTATAATGTTTTAGCTTTTTATGCACCAAAAGTTCAATCTACAACAAAAACCTTTGAACAAATGGTCGAATCATTAAAATCTAAAAATTTAAAAATAAATGTAATAAAAAAAGGTACCGATTCAATTAATTTAGGTGAAAATACTAAAGTTACAGTGTTCTCGCCTACTAAAGATTATTATGAGGATTTAAATAACTATTCACCAGTTATAAAAATTGAATATGGGAAAACGTCGTTTTTATTTACTGGAGATGCTCAAAAAGATGTTGAAAAAGAAATATTAGCTACTAACGAAGATATTAGTGCTGATATCCTCAAGGTTGGTCATCATGGTTCATCAACTTCTACAACTAAAGATTTTCTTAATAAAGTAAATCCATCAATAGGGGTAATTTCTTTAGGTAAAGATAACACCTATAATCATCCGAATGATGGCACTATTAAGAGATTAAATCAAAATAAAGTGACAATATACAGAACAGATAAAAATGGAACAGTAATACTTTCTTCTGATGGCTCAAAGATAATAAAAAAATAACCAACACTTAGGCATATACCCACCGAAATTAGATACATATTTATAACCACAAGGGTCACAATGTTCCGTAGGACTACGAAAATTTCGCTGGAAGCCACTAAATGGGAGGTTGCACCCATTACAGTTTGCTCCAAATATAAAATTTGGACAAACTATAATGGAACAACCTCCCATTAAGTGGCTTCAACAGCTTATTTTCAATGCCTACTCCACAAATATGTATCTAATTTCTCTGTTTGGATATACGAATAAGTGTAGTAATTGTTGAATTTAATATCAAGTATAAATACCACTTCTGTTTCGGCGTTTATAATTTCATTTTTCGTTACTTAAACATAATAATATTTTAAACTTATTTATTATATACAAACAAATTATCTTTACATTAGTATTTTCAAAATGTATAATTAATTTGTATTCAGTAAATAATAATTACTAATTGAATAAAGTGCGTTGATAAAGAAGAGTAAATAGTATTTTATTTTTAAGAGATCTAGGGATGGTGTAATCCTAGAATTTAAACCTATTGAAGGAAGCTTTGGAGCAATGAATAGAAAATCGTGAGATGTAGTATATTTATGGGGTTATTCCCTTAGAGATAATTAAGTGAATTAATTCAAGACATATTAAAAAATATGAAATGAGTATGTCTAGATTGATTAATTTAGGTGGTAACGCGGAAGTTAGCCTTTCGTCCTAAGTATTTTTAGGACGAAAGGCTTTTTATATTATTGTGGAGGGAAAATTTATGAAAACTATAGTAATATATAAGTCTAAAACAGGTTTTACAAAGAAGTATGCAGAATGGATTGCCAATGATTTATTAGCAGATATCTTTGAGGTATCGAAGGTTAATATTGATATGCTAACTAAATATGATACTATAATTTATGGTGGTAGTTTGTATGCAGTAGGTATTAACGGAGTCAAATTAATAAAACAAAACATTGATAAACTTAAAGATAAAAAAGTAGTTGTTTTTGCAACGGGAGCATCACCACCAAGAGAAGCTGTACTAAATGAAGTTAGAAATAAAAATTTTACTATAGATCAACAAAAATATATTAAGTTCTTTTATTTAAGAGGTGGATTTAATTATAGTGAATTAAACCTATTTGATAAAATTCTTATGACATTACTGAAATGGAAAATAAAAAGCAAGAAAAAAGAGGAATTAACAACTGATGAAATAGGTATGCTTGCTGTATATGACAAGCCCGTGAATTTTACAAGAGAAGAGAATATTGTTGAAATACTAAATTATGTTAATTCATAATTTTACTATTAAATTATGTACTAAGTTATAACAAAAACATTTAGCTATATACTACATTGTTTATATGTGGTTTTTATATAAATAGCCATGGCAAGGGGCCTGTATAATACCTTGTGCACACACCAAAATTAAAGGAGAGATACATAATGAGTTTTGAAAAATTAGCTGATATGATATTTGAAAGTGTTGAACATACAACTGAATATTATATAGAAAAATATCCAAAGAGGAATCTTAAAGAAGGTGCAAGAGTTACAAGATATGCACCAAGTCCAACTGGATTCCAACATATAGGTGGAGTTTTTGCTGCATTAATAAATGAAAGATTAGCAAGTCAAAGTGAAGGTGTTTTTTATTTAAGAATAGAAGATACTGATCAAAAAAGAGAAGTTGAAGGTGCAATAGATGATACTGTAGCAACTATGCATAACTTTGGCATGGACTTTAGTGAAGGTATGACAAGTCAAGAGACTTCTAAAGGTGAATATGGTCCATATAGACAAAGTCAAAGAGCTGATATATACAATACATTTGCAAAAGACTTACTAAAAAAAGGTTTAGCTTATCCATGCTTCTGCACTCCAGAAGAATTAGCCGAACTAAGAGAAAAGCAAGTAACCAACAAAATAACTCCGGGTTACTATGGCGAATATGCTAAGTTCAGAAATATAACTGAAGAAGAAGCTATAAAGAGAATTGAAAATGGAGAACAATATATAATAAGATTAAAATCTCCTGGAGATTCAGAAAAGAGAGTTGAATTTAACGACTTAATAAAAGGTGATATATCATTCCCAGAAAATAATCAAGATATAGTACTTATTAAGGGAGATGGACTTCCAACATATCATTTTGCTCATGCTATAGATGATTTCTTAATGAGAACTACAGATGTAATAAGAGGAGAAGAATGGTTGTCATCACTTCCTATACATGTTCAATTATTTGAAATTTTAGGTTTTGAAGCTCCAAGATATGCTCATATTCCAACAATAATGAAACAAGATGGAGGATCAAAAAGAAAACTTTCAAAGAGAAAAGATCCAGAAGCTGCTGTTTCATATTATAAGGAAGTTGGATTCCCAATAATAACAGTAATTGAATATTTACTTAATATAGTTAATTCTACTTTTGAAGAATGGAGAACTGAAAATCCTAAAACTGATTACCATGAATTTGAAGTTCATTTAGAAAAAATGGGTAAAAGTGGCGCATTATTTGATTTAGTTAAATTAAATGACGTGTCTAAAGAACTTATAGCTACTATGAAAGCTAATGACGTTTATGATAATTATATAACTTGGGCTAAAGAATTCGATGAAGATATGTATACATTAGTTACAGTGAATGAAAATATGGCAAAGGAAATGTTCAATATAGATAAAGAAGGTCCAAAGCCTAGAAAAGACTTTGCTAAATGGGATGAAGTAAAAGATAAGGTATTCTATTTCTTTGATGAATTATTTGATAAAGAAATAGTGGAACAAATAGAACTACCAAAAGGAGTTACACTAGAAGCTGCTAAGTCTGTAGTAGAAACTTATAAAAATGAATTTAACTTTAATGTAGAAAGCCAAGAAGCTTGGTTTGATGATTTAAAGGAAATCGGACTTAGACTTGGATATTGTGCTAATAGAAAAGACTTCAAAGCAAATCCAGATCAATATAAAGGAATGATTTCTGATGTTGCGGGAGCAGTTAGAGCCGCCTTAACACACAGAACTAATTCACCTGACATTTACACTATAATGCAAATTATAGGTGAAGAAAAAACTAGAAGCAGATTTGATAAATTTTTAAGTATATAAATAATAAAAAATAGGCTATTGCCATCACCTTAAAACATAAAATACCAGTTTCTAAGTGAAACTGGTATTTTATGTTTTTATTTTTTTAAATAGTAGTTCTTAAATTAATGTTAATAGTGCAAATTTTAATAATTTACTATAAAAAATCAATATTCCTACCAAATTTTGTACCTATATAACTTTTTATATTGACTTTTTTCTATCCTTACCACATAATAAAGTATAACTGAATAGGTAGATAACTACGATAGAGGTGCGAATTTTAAGAGTAATATTACGGTTTTAAGCAATAAGAGCTGTGAAAGAAAATAACAATTCAAAGATGCGATCTATATTTGGCGTCAGACAAAAAGCTAAGGCTTGCTTATAGTGGGCTCTATTAGTGAGACTTGGCGACGAAGTATGATGCAAAATAAACTAGTATACTGATTTGTTATTTTTTGAACATCCTTAAGTAATATGAAAGGAACTTTCGCCGAAGTAAATGGTTGATTGCTTTAATACCATTTGCTGGTTTTATGTAAAATATGCATAAGACTGTCACATTTTTTGTGGAGAGCTATTTTCAATAGAGATATACGATATTTTTTATATTTATTTTAATATGCAACGTTCGTATTTATGTCATGAATATACTTTCATGGCATTTTTTTATTGTATAAATCTTTATATTATCTTAGTTGTTTACTTAGTAAATTTAATATCATAAGGAGAGTAAATAAAATGAGTGGAAAAAATAACGAATTAAAAAGAACCCTAAAAGCAAGACACTTAAACATGATTGCTTTAGGTGGTTCTATCGGTACTGGTATCTTTCTTGCAATGGGCGATACTTTACATCAAGCTGGTCCTGGTGGTGCACTAGTAGCTTATGGATTAGTTGGAATTATGGTGTACTTCCTAATAACTAGTTTAGGTGAAATGGCAACCTTTATGCCAATATCTGGTTCATTTAGTTCTTATGCTACTAAATTTATTGATCCAGCTCTTGGATTTGCACTTGGTTGGAACTATTGGTATAACTGGGCTATAACAATAGCTGCTGAACTCGTTGCAGGTGCTTTAATAATGAAGTACTGGTTCCCTAATGTAAATGCATTATACTGGAGTATATTATTTCTAGCAATAATTGTAGGTTTAAATATTCTATCCGCTAAGGCATATGGTGAATCAGAGTACTGGTTTGCTGGAATTAAGGTAGTTACAGTTATTGTATTTTTAGTAATTGGTATTTTAATGATTTTAGGTATAATGGGTGGAAATGAAATCGGCTTTCATAACTACCTTATAGATGATGGTCCATTTCATGGAGGTATTAGTGCCATATTTTCTATTTTCTTAATTGCAGGTTTCTCATTTCAAGGAACTGAACTTATAGGAGTTGCTGCTGGTGAAAGTGAAAATCCGGAAAAAACTATACCAAAGGCCATAAAGTCAATATTTTGGAGAATATTAATATTTTATTTAGGAACAATAGTTGTCTTAGGTGCTATAATACCATTCACTGAAGCTGGAGTTGATACAAGTCCCTTTACAATGGTATTTGAAAAAGCTGGTATAGCCGGCGCTGCTTCATTAATGAACGCAATTATATTAACTTCTGTATTATCTGCTGGTAATTCTGGTATGTATGCATCAAGTAGAATGCTTTTCTCAATGGCTAAAGAAGGTATGGCTCCTAAAATATTTGCAAAAACTAATAAAAGAGGTGTACCTATAAATTCCTTGATTTTAACTACATTAGTTGCTTCTGCTTGCTTTTTAACTGGTTTTTATGCAGAAACTACTGTTTATGTATGGTTAATTGCTGCCTCTGGTCTTGCTGGATTTATAGCTTGGGTAGGTATAGCAATGTGTCACTATAGATTTAGGAAAGCTTTTCTTCATCAAGATAGAAATTTAAAAGATTTAAAATATAAAGCTTTATTTTATCCATTTGGACCTATATTAGCATTATTAATGTGTATAATTATAATTCTTGGTCAAGGATACTCATGTATAAAACCTGAGGGCGTTGACTGGCAAGGATTAATTGCTTCCTATATCGGAATTCCTCTCTTTGCAGGTTTGTATATATGGTATAAAATCAAGTATAAAACTAAAGTTGTTCCTTTAGATAAAGTTGATTTAACTTTCTCTGAAAATGAAATATAGAATTACTTAATTACACAAATACTTTTTAAATATTTTAAAAAGAAGAGTACCCAAAATGATTTTCTAATCACTTTGAGGATACTCTTCTTTTTATTTCCTATTAATTATTCATTAATTATGTAAGGTACAGTTACAATTACCACATTTCTCATTTTCAATATAGCTCTTCTTAAAAATATAGATGTTTGATTATGAAGAGTTTGATGCCACCATTTATATATAATGAATTGAGGCATTACTATCGTTATTACTTCATGTGTTTTTAAGCTTCTATGTTTTTCTTCTACATAAGCAACTAATTTATCATTAATATTTCGATATGGTGCATTTTCTATTATAAGATGAGCTGCTATTCCAAGTGTGGAAAATTTTTCTATTAGTTTTTTTGTCTGTTCCTCATCTGTGCTTACATGATAAACTTCAATATTGTCTCCAATTGTTAAAGCATAATTTAAACTTTTAATAAAAGATTTATTTATTGTTTGTACTGGTACTATAATATGTTTAGTTACAGCTTCTCTAATAATTAAGCTTTCTACCTCTACATCAATTTTTAAATTTTCTCTTACTTTAGTATAATGTCTTCTAATTCTTAACATTCCAGTTACAAGCAGTGGTATACATATAAGTACAATCCATGCTCCATGGGTAAATTTCTCTACTCCTATTATTATACAGGTTATTGCTGTAATTGTTGCTCCTAACCCATTTATAAAAGCTTTATGTCTCCATTTTCCTTCTTTACTTTTTGTCCACTTCTTAAACATTCCAAATTGAGATAATGTAAATGATATGAAAACACCCACTGCATATAATGACAATAATAGATGTGTACTACCATTTACAATATACACCAAAAATGCTGATGATAAGCATAATAATACTATACCATTTGAAAAACTTAATCTTGTCCCTCTAATAC
>Ga0302173_10001158_pt1 | contig 13364 bp, 9 predicted proteins | sample I_Fen_N3_1_FD_198785 | JGI IMG/M metagenome (GOLD analysis project Ga0302173, IMG submission 198785) | Peat permafrost microbial communities from Stordalen Mire near Abisko, Sweden - I_Fen_N3_1 | ecosystem: Environmental > Terrestrial > Soil > Wetlands > Permafrost | place: Sweden: Abisko... | reverse complement strand
ACCGCCATTAGTATTGTTTCCTCTATATCCACCACTGGTTCCTTGGCCTTGATAAGGATTATTCCCTCTATATCCGCCACCGGTTCCTTGACCTGATGTATTGTTGTTTCCTCTATATCCGCCTTGCGTTCCTTGACCTGGAGTTACTTGACCTGGCGTTACTTGGCCTGGAGTTACTTGGCCTGGAGTTACTTGACCTGGTGTTACTTGGCCTGGTGTTACTTGGCCTGGAGTTACTTGACCTTGTATACTATTGTTTCCTCTATATCCGCCACTCGTCCCTTGGTTTTGATTTGCGTTATTTCCTCTATAGCCACCATTAGTACCTTGACTTGTATTATTGTTGTTTCCTCTATATCCACCCTGGTTTCCTTGAGTACCATTACTGTTGTTTCCTCTATATCCGCCTTGGTTTGAGTTGTTATTATTTCCTCTGTATCCACCTTGGTTCCCTTGGCCTTCACGTCCTCTTGAACTGTTTTGTGGATTGTATACTTGTGAAATATGTGATTTTTTTACTTCCTCTGTCTTATTATCTGATAAATCAGTAGTATTTTTCACGATTGCATTTGTTGTAGCTTTATCTGTTACATTATCTGCAACCTTAACAGGTGCATTTTCAACAGCCTTAATAGGTGCCTTATCAACAACCTTAACAGGTACATTTTCAATTGCCTTAACAGGTGCCTTATCAATTGTCTTTTCAGTTGCTTTAACTGTTGTTTTAACACTTGCTTTATCAGTTACTTTTTCAGTTGTATTAACCTCTGTATTTTTATTTGAATTATTTATTGTTTTATCCGTAAGCTTACCCATCTCTTTCTTTTCCGGCTTATCAACTGTTGCTGAAGGTTTTTTGCCAGAATTTTTTACTGCTTTTTTTATTAATGATACTTCGACATCAGAAACATTACTCATATGAGTAAGATTGTCTCTGCTATTACTTTTCAATATTCCAATAATATCTTTATTGGGAACATTTATCTCTTTTGCCAATTCATGAATTCTCATATTTGCCATCTAACCTCTCTTCTGGGCATTTAACTTATGCCAAACACACAATCTTACCACAAAATAATTTATTCCATACTATTCATATTTTTCTCAATTGCATTCTTTAATCCTATGTCTAACACCGCTAGTGATGCTCTAAACTCCTTGCCAATTGCATGGCCAAGTGTTTCTTTATCACTATAAACATATATAGGCACATTATAGAAAGTACACATATTATTAAACATTTTTTTTGTATTGTCAGAAGAATCTTCCGCTACAAAGACCACAGATGCATCGCCTTTTTTAATAGCCCTTTCAGTTGCAAATTCTCCACTAGCAACTTTTCCTGCACGTTGTGCCAAACCAATCAATGATAACACTTTATCTTGTTTCAATACTTTTCAACTCCTTTTTAAGACTTTCATAGACTTCATTTGGAATAACAGTTTTAAATGATCGCTCTAGCCCCTTACTTAAAATTGCTTTTTCGAGACAATCTTCATTATGGCAAATATAGGATCCACGTCCATTCTTTTTACCAGTTGTATCTATGAAGAATTCTTCATCCGAAGTTTTCAGTACTCGAATCATGTCTTTTTTGTTTTTCATTTCTTTGCAGCCTATGCACTGTCTCTGTGGTATCTTTTTCTTTACACTCACACTATCACTTCCTAAATGTTTTCTTAATATCTATTATTCAACAATATCTTCTTCAATATCATTAATATTTTCAGTGATTTTTTCTGCTTCTTCAGCTTCTTCAACGTTTTCAGTTTCTTCAACGTTTTCAGCTTCTTCAGATTTATCTACTTCTTCAGCTTTTTTTGCTTCCTCTGCTTCTTCAGCTTCTTTCATCTGAGATTCACTCTTTATGTCAATCTTAAATCCAGTAAGTCTTGCTGCTAATCTTGCGTTTTGTCCCTCTTTACCAATTGCAAGTGATAACTGATAATCTGGTACAACAACTTGAGCTGTTTTTTTGTCATCATCTGCTATTACGGATACAACTTTTGCTGGGTTTAATGCATTTTCAATCAGAATTGCTGGGTTCTCGCTCCAGCAGATAATATCAATCTTTTCACCCCTTAATTCATTTACAATTGTATTAACTCTTGCACCATTCAAACCAACACAAGCTCCAACTGGATCAACATCTTGATTATGTGACCATACAGCCATCTTTGTTCTTGAACCAGCTTCTCTAGCTATCCCTTTGATTTCTACTGTTCCATCTCTTACTTCTGTAACTTCAGATTCAAATAATCGCTTAACAAGATCAGGATGTGTTCTTGAAACTTTAACTGTTACGCCACCTTTGGCAGTCTCACTTACGCCAACCACATAAAGCTTAATCCTTTCAGTTGGTGTGAAGACTTCATTCTTAACTTGTTCTTTTGGTAGAAGTACTACATCAACTTTTCCAAGATTAATACTAATCTTATCACCACTAATTCTTTGAACTATACCTGTAACAATATCTTTTTCTTTTGCTGAATATTCATTAAGTACCGATCTTTTTTCTTCTTCACGAATTTTCTGTAAAATAATATTTTTTGCTTTTTGTGCTGCAATACGGCTGAATTCTTTTGACTTAACTTCAACATTTACTATATCACCAATTTGATGTTTTATACTAATGTTTTGTGCTTCTACAAGACTCATCTCCAAAACGGGGTCTGTAACTTCTTCAACAACCTCTTTCTCTGCAAATACATAAAAATCTCCAGTTTCTCTATCAATCTTTACTTTAATATTATCAGATTTTCCAAAATGTTGTTTGCATCCTGTAATAAGAGAATTTTCTATTGCTTCTAATAGAATATCCTTGCTTATATCTTTCTCCTTTTCCAATGCGTTTAACGCTTCGATTAATTCTTTGTTCATTTTCTTAATCCTCCTAAATTATTGTTTATTTTCTGTAAGTTAAAAATCAAAAGCTAATCTGATTAATGCTATATCTATTCTCTTAAATGTAATTTCTTTTTCATCTTCCATCATTACAATTATGTTATCTTTATCAAAAGATTTCAATTCACCTTCAAACTCTTTTTGTTTGTCAAGAGATTTAAACAATCTGAGTTCTACTTGTTTACCAAGATTTCTTTGAAAGTCTTTATCCTTTTTTAATGGTCTCATCAAACCAGGTGAACTTACTTCAAATATATAAGTATCATCAATATAATCATTTGCATCAAGTATCAAATTAAACGCTCTACTTAATAAAGTGCAATCTTCAACTGTAATTCCATCTTCCTTATCAATATAAACACGTAAATAAGAAGCACTTCCTTCCTTTACATATTCTACATCAACAAGCTCAAAGTTATTCTCTTTGATTAACGGAGTTATTAATGTTTCTGTTTTGATTTCATACATTTCTTTCTTTGTCATATACCAATCGCCTTTCTTTTTGATAACTATTATTAAATTTTACCCTTTAGTAAAACGAAAGAGTGGACTTTCGTCCACTCTAAAACTAGTTACAATAAATTACAAAATAGCTAATAGGGGAATCGAACCCCTGTTTTCGCCGTGAGAGGGCGACGTCTTAACCGCTTGACCAATTAGCCAGAAAACAGCTACTTTGATATAATACACTATTTCAAGTGTTTTAGCAAGTATTTTTTACTGATTTTATCATTTATAAATTTTAAAGCATCTACTTTTTGCTTGTACTTTCATATATTTCTATGATATAATTCATACGTTGTCCATTTCAGGAATATATTTTCATCTAGAATGATTTGGGTTATGCCGATTTTACATTACTTAATAATGAAGGAATTTTTTCACCAACTCTAGTATATGAATTTTAAACAATGGTGGATGAATAAAAGCACACAACGAATGGAGAAAAAAGAAATGAGAATCATAAAAACAATAATAGATTTAATATTACATCTTGATAAGCACTTAACTACTATAATACAAAATTATGGAATGTGGACATATGGGCTTCTATTTGTCATAATATTTTGTGAAACAGGATTAGTTTTTACCCCATTTTTGCCAGGAGATTCTATCTTATTTGCCACTGGTGCACTTGCTTCAATTGGTTCACTTAACATTTTCCTTTTATTCTTTGTTTTTTTTGTCAGTGCTGTAGCTGGTGATACCGTGAATTATAATATAGGAAAGAAAATAGGAACAAGACTTTTAGCAAAACCAAATACAAAGCTTATTAATAAAGAATATCTTAATAAAGCACAACATTTTTATGAAAAACATGGTTCATTAACTATTGTATTAGGACGATTTATTCCTATCATAAGAACTTTCGTACCATTTGTTGCAGGTATAGGCGACATGCATTACGGACACTTTATTACCTATAATGTGATAGGTGGATTCTTATGGGTTACATGTATGCTAGGTGCCGGTTACTTCTTTGGACAATTACCTTTTGTAAAAGATAATTTTTCTATTGTAGTAATTGTAATCGTATTAATATCTATTGTTCCAGCAATTGTTGCTTTTTTGAAAGAAAAGAAAAGTGCCAGCAAGCATAAAGATGATGTCATTGATGAAGATCTTATATAATCTATCACTACTTTGTTAACAAAATACCGCGTATTACTAGAAACTATATATATAGCTTCTAATAATACGCGGTATTTTATTATATCTAACTTCTATTTCTCTTTGTACTTGCAATGTCCGTTCTGTCAATCCTATACTTGTTACAAATCAAATAATGACAATTGATTCGTTTCTGGCATATCACCTAATATTCCTAATGAATCCAACAAATCTGCAACTGTTTTACCGATTTTTGCACGTTGCTTAAAATCATCTTTTGAAAGGTAGGAACCTTTTCTCGAAGCAATTTCTATCGACTCCGCGGCTGTTTCTCCAAGTCCATCAATTGCTATCAGTGCTGGCATTATCTTATTATCTATAATTTGAAAACGTTTTGCTTTCACTTTAAAAAGGTCAATCGGTAGAAAATCAAATCCTCTTGCATATAACTCTTGAACAATTCTCATATCTTTGAGCGTATTTTCCTCTTTTGGCGTAAGCAATTTCAAATCATTTCTTGCTTTATAATCCTTTAACTGTATTTCAAGTATGTCTCTGCCCATACACATAATTTCATAGGAAAAAGCATTTGCACGAATACTGAAGTATGAACAGTAATATGCCAAAGGATAGAATACTTTACAATATGCAATTCGCCAAGCCATCATTACATATGCTGCTGCATGCGCTTTTGGAAACATGTACTTAATCTTTTTACAAGACCAAATATACCAATCAGGTACACCTGCTGTTACCATCTGCTCTTCCCATTCAGGCTTAAGGCCTTTCCCTTTACGAACAGCTTCCATGATAGTAAATGAAAGTTCCGTGTCCATTCCCATATGAATCAAATAAGTCATTATATCGTCACGCGTACAAATCGCTGTTGATATGGTAGCCTTACCCTCTTGTAGAAGAACCTGAGCATTGCCAAGCCAAACATCTGTACCATGAGAAAGTCCTGCGATACGAACCAAATCAGAGAAATATCTTGGCTGCGTATCAATAAGCATCTGCATAGCAAAGTCAGTTCCAAATTCAGGGATTCCAAGTGCTCCAAGTTTACATCCACCAATATCTGCTGGTTCAATTTTAAGTGCACTTGTATCTTTAAACAAAGACATAACTTCCTTTGAGTCTAGTGGAATATCCAAAGGATTCACCCCAGTCAGATCTTGTAGCATACGAATCATCGTAGGATCATCATGTCCGAGAATATCAAGTTTTAACAAGTTATGATCAATACTATGATAATCAAAATGTGTTGTAATGATATTACTTGTCATATCATTTGCAGGATGCTGAATTGGTGTAAATGAATGTATTTCCTCTCCAATTGGAAGAACGATAATTCCACCAGGATGTTGCCCAGTCGTTTTTCGTACATCTACGCAGCCTTTAACAATTCTATTTATTTCGCAATTTCTCTTATTCTGTCCACGTTCTTCATAATAGTTTTTGACATAACCATATGCAGTTTTTTCAGCTAATGTTCCAATTGTTCCAGCTTTGAAAGTCTGTCCTTTTCCAAAGATAACTTCCGTATAGGCGTGTGCTTTACTTTGATATTCACCTGAAAAATTAAGATCTATATCAGGTTCTTTGTTTCCTTTAAATCCAAGAAACGTCTCAAATGGTATATCAAATCCTTCTTTTTTCAGTTTTTCACCACATACTGGGCAGATTTTATCTGGCATATCGCAGCCTGCCCCTCCAGAAAAGGCCTTTACTGCTTCAGAATCAAAATCACTGTAAAAACATTTTGAGCACAAATAGTGAGGGCTAAGTGGATTAACCTCTGTGATTCCAGCCATTGTAGCTGCAAACGACGAGCCTACAGACCCTCTCGAGCCAACCAAGTAGCCATCATCATTCGACTTCCAAACAAGTTTCTGCGCAATAATGTACATAACTGAATAACCATTTGTAATAATAGAAGTCAGTTCTCTTTCTAATCTCTCAGTTACTATTTCCGGAAGAATTTCTCCATATAGTTCATGTGATCGTTTATAACAAATATCTCTAAGTGTCTGATCGGAATTCTCGATAACTGGAGGATGCTTATCAGGTCTAACTGGCTCGATTTTATCACACATGTCCATAATCTTATTGGTATTCGTGACAACGACTTCCTCTGCCTTATCAGGTCCTAGATAATCAAACTCTTGAAGCATCTCTTCCGTTGTTCTAAGATATAACGGAGCTTGATCATCCGCATCAGAAAATCCTTTGCCTGCCATAATAATTCTTCTATAAACTTCATCTTCAGGGTTAAGGAAATGCACATCGCAAGTAGCTACAACCAACTTATCGAATTTTTCTCCAAGCTTGATAATCTTTTTGTTTATTTCTATCAAATCTTCATTTGAATCAACTGGTATATCTGGTTTTTCAAACATAAATTTATTATTTCCAAGTGGTTGAATTTCCAAATAGTCATAATAATTGATTATTCTAGCAATCTCATTGTCATCATGTCCATGTAGTATTGCCTGATACAATTCTCCGGCTTCACACGCACTACCCAAAATCAAACCTTCCCTGTATTTGCTAAACATACTTTTGGGAATCTTAGGACGCTTATTAAAAAATTGTAAATGTGAAGCAGATATAAGTCTATATAAATTAACTCGTCCCACTTCACTTGAAACTAGAATAATTGCATGAGAAGATGGCAATTTTCTAATTGCAAGTTCATCAAATTCACCACGTTCGTTTAACTCTCCTAATGTGAATATATCCCTATCTTTGAGCATACTACACAGATTAATAAATATTTGTGATGTAGCCTCTGCGTCATCAACCGCTCTATGATGATTTTGCAATAACACACTAAAATGTTTTGCTAATGTATCTAATTTAAAATTATGAAGAGTTGGCAATAAGAATCTAGCAATAGAAAGTGTATCAACGACCGTATTAACAACTTCGATTCCCATCTTACCCGCTTTATTTTTAACGAAACTCATATCAAATTCTGCATTATGCGCTACTAGCGTACTATCACCACAAAATTCTAAAAATTTTGGTAGAATTTCTTGTATCTTAGGTGCATCAATAACCATAGAATCAGTGATTCCAGTTAGTTTTTCGATTTTAAATGGAATCGGAACTTCTGGATTAACAAAAGTGGAATACCTATCAATGATTTCTCCATTTACAACCTTTACTGCTCCGATTTCAGTAATTTGGTCGGCCTGCGCACTTAATCCGGTTGTTTCTAAATCGAACACCACATAGGAATCATCCAATGATTGATTTTTAGAATTTACAACCATTTCTTTAATATCATCTACTAGATATGCTTCTACACCATATATTATCTTAAAATCAAGTGTTTCTCCACGTTTCTTATAATCCCACTCAATATCTCTAATTTTATGAAATGCCTCTGTAAATCCTTGAACAGTTCCATGATCAGTAATTGCAATTGCCTTGTGACCCCAACGAATTGCTTGGTTAATGATATCGCCAGCATAAGATACGCCATCCATATCACTCATTTTCGTATGGCAGTGTAGTTCAACTCTTTTATTTAGCGCTATATCATTTCTTTTGCTTCTTGTATCATTTGAATTCCTGATACCAGTAACAGAGCCCATAGTTAATTCTTTATCATATTTGTCAATTACAACAATCCCTTTGATTTTAATAAAATTACCTACTTTTATAAATTCAAGTAACTCAGGAAGTTGGTCATTCTTTGCGAACATTTTTACAGTAATCGTATCAGTAAAATCGGTTACATCATACATTAAAATTGTCTTTTCATTACGGATTTCTCTCTGATCAAGGAAACGAATCTGACCTTCAATTACGACTTCTCCCATTTCAGATATTATCTGTTCAATTGGAATTGGTTCTTCATCAAAGTCTCTTCCATAGAGAACATCCGGATTTTCTGGTCTTCTTTTATATGACTTTGAATTACTGTCATAGCCGCCTTTTCCGCTTTTTTTCTTTTCATCTGACTTTGTTTTTGCGAAATTAGAAGAAGTATGATTATCTACTTTTGAAGCATTGGAAATTCCACTTGCATTTTTAGACTCTGCATGATTACTTCCATTTTTCTCTTGGCCGCACTGGTTCGCATTATCTTCTATTTCCTTTACTCTGTTTTTAAGCTGATATTCATTCTCTTTTTCGTATTGATTTGCTGCTTTCTCCACATAGCGATTCTCGACGTCAATTTCAAATCCAAATCGATTCACAAATACTTTTTCAAAATAAGATTTTAAATCTTTCGCATATGTTTGCGCCAAAAAAGAGTCTTCAAAAATCAAGACTAATTTGTCCTCCTCTTCAAAGACCCACTTTGACGTTTTTAATAATGAATATTCCAAAGTCCAGTACATCTCTAATTCATATAATATACTTTCATAATAAACATCCATAATCTTCTTAGGTGAATACTGTTTCGAAAGTTCATATCGATCAATAATACGTACATTCATATTCTTAATACGAAAGATTTGTTTCTTTAATGCTTCTTCCACTTTAAAAATATTTTGTTTATGTATCAGCCTTGAACTTTTTATGTATACCTTCACCAGAGTATTTGTAGAGGTTTTAGCCACTTTCACGACTTCAACCTCTTCAAAATATTCTTTTATATTCTCAGGTAACCTGAGTGACGTAAATACTTCAAAAAATTTATACAACTATATCAACTCCAATGTGTAAGTTCTTTTCTTAATTCATCTAAAAGTTCACTTTCAGGTACCTTTTTAATAATTTCACCATGTTTAATAATCACACCGCATCCATCTCCGCCAGCAATACCCAAATCAGCTTCTTTTGCTTCTCCTGGGCCATTTACTACGCAGCCCATTACTGCAACTTTAATATCCAAATCAAATTCAGCAGTCATCGCTTCCACGTCCTTTGCAAGTCCAATCAAATCAATCTTGGTTCTTCCACAAGTAGGACATGAAATCACTTCGATTCCACCATTTCTTAAGCCTAACGTTTTGAGAATAATCTTTGCTGCTTTGACCTCTTCAACTGGATTATCAGTTAATGAAACTCGGATTGTATCCCCAATCCCTCTATCAAGTATCAGTCCTAATCCGATTGAAGACTTAATACTTCCGCTAAATAATGTTCCAGATTCCGTAATTCCGATATGCAGTGGGTATTTTGTCTTTTCTGCAATTAGTTCATGTGCTCTCACGCACATCATTACATCAGAAGACTTAATGCTAATAACAAGATTGTCATATCCTAAATCTTCAATAATCTTGACTTTATCTAATGCACTTTCTACAATGCCTTGCGCAGTAACTCCACCATATTTATCGATTAAATATTTTTCAAGTGAACCACTGTTTACCCCTACACGAATTGGAATTCGTCTTTCTTTTGCAACATCGACTACAGCTTTGATATTTTGAGTACTTCCAATATTTCCAGGATTAATCCTGATTTTATCTGCACCATTTTCCATTGCGGCAATTGCCATTCTATAGTCAAAATGAATATCTGCGACAAGTGGTATGTTAATTTGTTTTTTTATCTCTTTGATTGCAGCTGCAGCTTCCATTGTTGGAACCGTACATCTAATAATATCACATCCAACTGCCTCAAGATTCTTAATTTGCTTAACTGTAGAAACTATATCTTCGGTTCTTGTATTTGTCATAGACTGAATCAGTATTGGATTTCCGCCACCAATGTTCTTATTGCCAATTTTCACAACATTTGTATTATCTCTATACATCGCACAAATCCTCTCTTGCATTCATCCATCCAATTGAACTAGATTTTACATGAATATATTCTTAACATCATTAAAAAGAATAACTACCATAAGAATCATAAGCAAAATCATTCCTACAAAATGTACCATTCCTTCTTTTTCTTTATTAATCGGCTTTCCTCGAACTGCTTCTATAATACAAAACACCAATCTTCCGCCATCTAAGGCTGGTATTGGTAACAGGTTCATAACGCCTAAGTTAGCGCTAATCATAACTGCCATATTAAATAAATTAAGCATGATATAAAAAGCTCCATCTGGCTTACTTTGTTCAACCACGTTGCCAATTACATTCACAACACCTACTGGTCCTGCCACATCATCAAGAGAAACTTTTCCTCCCACTAGCATGCCAAGACTGTCGAATACTGTTCTTATCCAATATCCAACTTCTTTCACACCATATCCTAATGTACGAATAGGAGTTGTTTTTACTCTTTGACCATAACAAAATAATCCTGTATAGTAGGATTCCGATTGGGTTAACTCAGGTGTGACTTGAAGACTAACTTCTTTTTTGTCTCTTTCGACCACCAAAGTCACTTCCTTAGCACCCGTAACTGCCAATGTTTCTGATAGCTGATCGCTGCTTGTTATCTGCTGTCCGTCTACTGATTTTATTAAATCATTTACCTTGAGCCCACCTTTTTTAGCAGGTGAGTCTGCAGTAACTGAATTAACAACACAATTCGTTATAAGAATACCCAGTCTATACGTGGAATCTTTTTTATACTGTGGTGTTAAAGTTGTAGTATATTTTTCACCATCTCTTACATACGTAATATTCATAGCCTTTTCAGGATACAACGTTCTATACAAAGAAATCTCTCTCGTAAAAGTTATGTCTCTTCCATTAATCGATGTGATTAAGTCGCCTTCTTGTAGTCCTGCAACAGACGCTGGAGAATCTGCATTTATCATATTAACTGTTGCTGGATCATATCCTAAAAATCCAATTATAATTACGGCAAGTATAAATGCTAATAAGAAATTAAATATTGGTCCAGCTGCTAATATTGACATCCTTGCCCAAACTGACTTACTTGAAAAAGCTCTTGTCATATCATATTGCTTCTTCAGCGCTTTATCACTTTCAATAATTTTGTCAGTCATATTCGCATTATTTTTGATGCTTTGCTTATTGGGAGCGATGCTTTTATTCTCGTCAGTTAACTCTGCGTCGAAATCTTCACCAAGCATCATACATGCCCCGCCAAATGGAAGTAGCTTAAGGCTGTACTCTGTTTCACCCTTTTTGAAATGCAATAGTTTTGGACCAAATCCCAACGAGAATTCAATAACCATTACCCCATTGGCTTTTGCTAGTATAAAATGTCCAAATTCATGTACTAAAATAATTACGCTTAATAATATAATTGCAAGAATTATATCTATCAAATTACCACCTACTTTCAATCATTTCATAAACGCTACGCTCTGTATCTAAAATCTCTTCTACAGTAGGTTCTGCAATAAATGAAGTATCATTCATTGCATTCTCTATTATTTCTGGTATATCCAAAAACTTAATTTTTCTATTTAGGAATTTAGTAACCGCTAATTCATTTGCAGCATTAAATGCAGTAGGTATATTTCCGCCCTTTGCTGCTGCATCATATGCCAATTTAAGGCCCTTGAAATTAGTAAAATCTGGTCTTTCGAATGTTATTTGCTGTAATTCAAAGAAGTCTACACGTTTAGTATCAAGCGGCCTTCTATGTGGATAGTATAATGCATACTGAATTGGAAGACGCATATCTGGACTTCCAAGTTGTGCCATTATTCCACCATCAATAAATTCTACCATTGAATGAATTACGCTTTGTGGTTGCACAATCACCTGTACTTTAGTGGCTGGAATATCGAAAAGCCACTGAGCTTCCATAACTTCAAGGCCTTTATTTACCATTGTCGCTGAATCAATTGTAATTTTTCTACCCATTGACCAATTCGGATGTTTCAGTGCATCCTCAAGTGTTACATTTTTCATCTGTTCAATCGTTTTTCCTCGAAATGGTCCACCTGATGCCGTTAATAATATCTTGCTCACTTCTTTTTTAAATTCACCATTAAGTGCCTGAAATATTGCCGAATGCTCACTATCTACTGGATAAATATTAATGCCATTCTCTTTTGCTAGTCGCATTATAATATGCCCAGCCGTAACAAGAGTTTCCTTATTTGCTAATGCAATATCTTTCTTTGCCTTAATTGCCTCAATCGTTGGTGAAATTCCCATCATTCCAACAACAGCTGTAACTACGATTTCTGCCTCTGGAATTGTTGCTACTTCAATTAATCCCTGATCACCAGATACAATTTTAACATCAATATCATTCACTAACAACTTAAGTTGACTTTCAAGTTCTGGTTTACCGATACATACAAGTTTTGGACCAAATTCACGAATCTGTTCAGCCAATAACTTTATATTACTTCCTGCAGCTAACGCAACAACCTCTATATCACCATTTTTCCTGACAACATCCAACGTCTGCGTCCCAATCGAACCAGTTGATCCTAAAATTGATATTTTTTTCATACATTCTCCTGTTTTTGCTGCTTTAGCAGCCTTTTAATCAAGGATGTGAAGGTGTTTTTCCTTCACAATGTGCTCCCGTCTGCTGCTTTAGGAGCATTCTAATCAAGGATGTGAAGGTGTGTTTTCCTTCACAATATTCTCCTGTTTTTGCTGCTTTAGCTATCTCTTTCTAAAAGCTCAAAAAATACACAACCCAGAACACAACAGGAGCTGTAAAAATCACACTGTCATATCTGTCTAGTATTCCGCCATGGCCTGGAATCAACTTACCATAGTCCTTCACTTGATGATTTCTCTTGATTGCTGACGCCGCTAAATCTCCAACAATTGATAATAATGCACCCGTTGCACTTGCTACAGCAAACACAAATATTGGGTTTGAAACTTCTGTAATCTTTCCAGTAACTATATAACCATACACTGCCCCTAGAACTGCAGCACCTAATATACCACCGATTGCTCCCTCAACTGATTTCTTAGGAGAAAGTTTTGGTGCCATCTTATGTTTTCCAAATAATACACCAGTAAAATAAGCAAATGTGTCATTGC